>Ga0181601_10000311_pt1 | contig 38965 bp, 38 predicted proteins | sample 041ome_8_FD_133020 | JGI IMG/M metagenome (GOLD analysis project Ga0181601, IMG submission 133020) | Coastal salt marsh microbial communities from the Groves Creek Marsh, Skidaway Island, Georgia - 041407BS metaG (megahit assembly) | ecosystem: Environmental > Aquatic > Marine > Intertidal zone... | reverse complement strand
CGTTTGGCGGAGAGTGAGGGATTCGAACCCCCGGACCCGTGAAGATCAATAGTTTTCAAGACTACCGCATTCGACCACTCTGCCAACTCTCCGCTGCAAAAGTAAAAATGTATTGGATTTTGACTCATTATCGATAAATATTACTTCCATTCATTCTTTAAGCTTCTGATAGACAAGGTTTAAAAAATGAAATGGTTGTCGGTTTCATTCGAATTTTGAGTTGTTTCTTACCGAGAAATCTATCGTATCGCAGTTCAAAGCGCCAGTTTTTTGATTTAGACCATTGAAACACGTCTGATTTTCCTTTTCTCGCTGAAAAATTAATTCGCAGCACGCCTCAACACACCCGTTGTGTTCATAAATCACTCTTGCTAGCTTCTAAATGACTCAAGCTTGATTTATTAAACATTCTGTAAGCGAGGTGTTTACGGTTAAAATCTACTTCTGAGCGGGGCATTGTTTAAAAAGTTGGTTTGTAAGCACTTCAATACAAGAAAGATGCTTATTTTTGCGCCCCTATTTTACAAAGACAAGGTAATCATGGCAAAGAAAGGAAACAGAGTTCAGGTAATTCTTGAGTGCACAGAACACAAGGAGAGTGGTAAGCCAGGAACTTCTCGTTATATAACTACGAAGAACAGAAAGAATACTCCAGATAGAATTGAGATTAAGAAATACAATCCAATTCTTCGTAAGGTGACTGTTCACAAAGAGATTAAGTAAAACCATTAAAGCATTTGAGCCATGGCTAAGAAAACAGTAGCAGGATTAAGAAAACAAGGAGCAAAGGATTTCACTAAAGTTATCAAAATGGTGAAGTCTGAAAAGACAGGAAGCTATAGTCTTCGTGAAGAGGTTATGCCAAAAGATTTGGTGGATGACTTCTTGAAGTCTAAGTAATTGTTCCAAAATGATATTTTGAAAGCTTCTTTCTTCTAAAGAAAGAGGCTTTCTTTGTTTAAACCAACGGAGTATTCAGAATGGCATTATTCGGCTTATTTAAATCAAAGAAAGAATCGTTAGACAAAGGCTTAGAGAAAACCAGAGAAAGCGTTTTCTCAAAATTGTCGCGGGCGGTTGTTGGTAAGTCTAAGGTAGACGATGAGGTGCTCGACAACCTCGAAGAAGTGCTGGTGACTTCAGACGTGGGTGTTACTACTACATTGAAGATCATCGAGCGCATAGAAGCGCGTGTTTCAAAGGATAAATACGTGAACTCTGCCGAATTGAATGAAATCTTGCGCGAGGAGATTTCGCTTCTTCTGGAAGAAAACAAAGCGGGAGAAGTAAAGAATTTTGAAGAAGATCTGAATAAGAAGCCATACGTAATGATGGTGGTTGGCGTAAATGGTGTGGGCAAAACAACGACCATAGGAAAGTTAGCCAATCAATTTTCTAAAGCAGGAAAGAAAGTGGTGATTGGAGCAGCCGACACCTTTAGGGCTGCAGCCATCGATCAGTTGAAAGTGTGGGGCGATCGGGCAAATGTTCCAGTTATAGCACAACAAATGGGTTCTGACCCTGCCAGCGTTGCTTTTGACACACTCGAGTCAGCGATGAAAACAGGAGCCGATGTCGTGATTATAGATACCGCAGGAAGGTTACACAACAAAGTAGGCTTGATGAACGAACTCACGAAAATCAAAAGAGTAATGCAAAAAGTGGTGCCTGATGCACCGCATGAGATCCTTTTAGTGCTGGACGCTTCTACAGGTCAAAACGCCTTTGAACAAGCAAAGCAATTTACTGCAGCTACTGAAGTCAATGCCTTAGCGTTAACGAAACTTGATGGCACAGCCAAAGGTGGAGTGGTGATCGGCATCAGCGATCAGTTTAAAATTCCTGTGAAGTACATTGGTGTGGGTGAGAAAATAGAAGACCTGCAACTCTTTGATCGAAGGGCTTTTGTTGATTCACTTTTCGGATCTGAAAAATCAAACTAGTTCATGCGTACAAAAGGAAAACGATCTGAGAAGATCAATGTGGTAACCTTGGGTTGCTCAAAAAATATTTTCGATTCTGAAGTGCTCATGGCGCAATTGAAGGCCAATGATTTTTCAGTGGAACACGAAAGCGAGAAAGAAGATTTTGACACGGTCATCATCAACACCTGCGGATTTATCGATAATGCGAAAGAGGAATCGATCAATACCATATTGCAATTTTCTGAAGCCAAGAAGAATGGCTGGGTAGAAAAGGTGATCGTTACAGGTTGTCTTTCTGAACGCTACCGAGATGACCTGGAAAAAGATATTCCTGAAGTGGATGCGTGGTTCGGCACCCGCGAACTTCCGCGCTTACTTAAGATCCTCAAAGCTGACTACAAGCATGAGTTGGTTGGCGAGCGATTCTTAACCACACCAATCCATTACGCATATTTAAAGATCAGCGAAGGCTGCGACAGACCCTGTGCCTTTTGCGCCATTCCATTGATGCGAGGTAAGCACATATCCACACCCATTGAGGATTTGGTAAAACAAGCTAACTCACTGGCTGCGCAAGGAACGAAAGAGCTGATCCTCATCGCTCAAGATTCTACCTATTATGGATTGGATATTTACGGAAAGCGAAACCTGGCTGAATTGCTCAAGGCTTTGAGTGAGGTAGAAGGTATTGATTGGATTCGATTGCACTATGCTTATCCAGCTGGCTTTCCCATGGATGCCATAGAGGAGATGGCGCGCAATCCTAAGATTTGCAACTACCTAGACATGCCCTTGCAACACATCAATGATGAAATGCTCAAGCGCATGCGCAGAGGCACAACGCGTGAAAAAACGGATCGAATTTTAGCCGAGATGCGCAGGGTGAATCCTGAAATGGCAATCAGAACTACACTCATCACCGGATTTCCTGGTGAAACTGAAGCGCAGTTTCAAGAAATGTACGACTGGGTGGCTTCTACAAAATTTGATCGATTGGGTGTGTTTACATACAGCCATGAAGAAAATACCCACGCTTTTCAGTATGAAGACGATGTGCCAGATGAAGTGAAGCAGCAAAGAGCCAATGCCATCATGAACTTGCAAGAAGAAATAAGCTTTGAACGCAATCAGTCTAGAATTGGAACAATAGAAAAAGTGCTTATCGACCGCAAGGAAGGCGGCTTTTTCGTTGGGCGCACACAGTATGATTCGCCCGAAGTAGACAATGAGGTGGTGATTGATGCCACTGAAAACTATCTGAGGCTTGGAGACTTTGTCAACGTGAAAATCACAGGCAATACAGCGTTTGATTTAGAAGGCGAAGTGATTCGCGAAGATTAATCAGAATGAAGTTCTTTTCTTTGAACAATTCTTTCGCATCTTCATTTCATTAGATAATAATAGAAAAAGAATTGCAGTTACATTCCACCATTGCGCCATCACTCCCTAAGCTCGTTGCCGATTACTTCAACGATGCCGAATCCCTTCGCTCTTTTTACTCGCTGAAGCCATCGCTGAACGGCCTGGTGGAGGCAGCTAAAAAGCGCAACGCATTTCCGGTAAATCGAAACATATTGGTAGAGGTGTTGGCGGCTCAATGTGAAAATTCAAAATACGCTACTTCAAAAACGCTCAAACAAATCAACCGACTGCAATCGGAGGATGTGTTTACCGTAACCACAGGACATCAGTTGTGTATTTATGGTGGCCCAATGTTTTTCATATACAAGATTTTATCTACCATCAAAGCCTGCGAGCTGCTGCAAGAGGCAGGCGTACAAGCAGTTCCGGTGTATTGGATGGCATCGGAAGATCACGACTTTGAAGAAATCAATCATGTTTTTTATCACGCTCAAAAAGCCTCTTGGGATGTCGATGCCAAAGGACCTGTGGGCAGATTAAAGCTCGATGGTCTCGAGGCTTTTAAGAAAGCGTTGAGCGGGATGATGGGAAATGATCAGCTGAAGGCAGAAACAATGAAGAAGATGGATGAAATATTCCACGCTTCAAAAACACTTGCCGATGCTATTCGTGATTTTGTTTACTGGCTATTTGCGGAAAGTGGAGTGGTTGTGATTGATGCAGACTCAGTTCCATTGAAAAAGTTGTTTTCTGGCGTAGTTCGCCAAGAATTAGAAACTTCAGCGTCCTTCAACGCGGTCAATGCTTCTACTCAACAGCTGGTAGACTTAGGTTATGTAGGACAAGTAACCCCGCGCGAGATCAATTTGTTTTGGATGCAGGATGGTTACCGCGAACGCATCGAAAAAACGGCAAGTGGTTTTCAAACCGTGGATGGTCAGCATGCTTGGAGTGCCAATGAGCTCTTTCAACAGCTTGATAGGCATCCGGAGTGTTTCAGTCCAAATGTAGTGCTACGTCCGGTGTATCAAGAAGTGCTGCTGCCCAATTTAGCATACATCGGTGGGCCAGGTGAATTGAGCTATTGGCTTCAATTGAAAGGAGTGTTTGATGCCTATAAAGTATTTTTTCCCGCCATTCTCTTGCGCGACATGGCCATCATCCTCAGCGAAAAGACCGTAAAGCGCTTGGGGCAGCTTGATATTTCAGTGGGTGATGTTCATACACCTTTTGATGAACTTTTCAATACCCTGGTTCGAAGACAAGGCTCTCATGAGCACTTAGTAGAGGACAAGACTACTGAAATTGGGCAGATACTGTCAACGTTGGCGGCTTCAATCGGAGAATTCGACCAATCGCTGGAGCGATCAGCTCAAACCGAACGTACGAGGATTTTGAAGCGATTGGAGGTGCTTCAAAAGAAGATCTTGCGCAGCGACCGAAAAAACAGCGAGGTTATTGAGCGTCAATTGCAAGAGGTGTATATCGATGTAAGGCCGAATAACGCGCCACAAGAGCGAATAGAAAACTTTCTTCGCTTCACCAATGAACAACAACGCGTGGCTTTTGTTAAGGGCCTGTTATCGAAGTTCGATCCTTTCGAACGGAAGATAAAAGTGCTTTCTTAAATTGATCCAAAAAAAATAAATTGATACATTAAGTGTATCTACATCTTTTAACTACATTTGCACAAACACTTTAAAAAATGAAAAAGAATACTCTATTGATCACTGCAATTTCTGTTTCTGTAGCCCTAGCATCTTGCGCTGGTGGAGGAGAAACTGCATCTGAAGAAACTCCAGCGACAACTGAGGAGACTGTTGAAACGATAACATGGACTTTAGATCCAGCTGCTTCTAACATCCGTTGGGAAGGTGGAACAGCAGGTGCAAAAGTTTACTCGCACTTCGGAAACATCGCTGTTCAAGAAGGAATGGTGGTTACAGAAGGTGGTTCATTGGTGAGCGGTAAGTTCGCAATTGACATGACTACCATCAATCCACAAGACGAAAACTACAGCGAAGAGCATCCAGCTTCTGACTTGGTAGGTCACTTAGCAAGCGATGATTTCTTCAGCATCGAGACATACCCAACTGCAACATTTGTAGTGAAGTCTGCTGAAGGAAACACTGTGACTGGTGATTTAACCATTAAAGGAAAAACAAACGAAGAGACCATCAACGTAGAGAGCATGAACATCGCTGAAGATGGTATGACTGCTACTGGAACGTTGGTATTTGATCGTCAGAAGTATGATGTTGCTTGGGCACACTACTTGAAAGACGTTGTTCTTTCTGATGATATTACATTGAACATTACCCTTGCTGCAAAGAAGGGTTAACTCATCAATTTTAGATGGATCAATTTTAGTCCCGCTAAGGCGGGACTTTTTTTTGCCTAAAAGTTTATCTTTTCAACAAGGGCATTTGGTAACAATAGCATTTTATTCGTGCTAGATAACTGCACTATCTTCTACATTTGCGCATGCAAGAAATGATACTGATCCTAGACTTTGGTTCTCAATACACGCAGCTGATTGCGCGAAGAGTGAGAGAACTTAATGTGTATTGTGAAATTCATCCCTTCAATGAGATTCCTGAGTTAGGTGAGCATATTAAAGGCGTGATTCTGAGTGGCAGCCCATTTTCTGTGCGTCAGCAAGATCATCCTGTTCCAGATTTATCAGCGATTAAATCAAAGCTTCCGCTTTTGGGCGTTTGCTATGGTGCACAGTTTCTTGCTCAAAGCTATGGCGGTGAAGTGCAAGCTTCGTCAAAGCGTGAATACGGCCGAGCGCATTTGAGCTTTGTAGATCATAAAGCGCCATTGATGAAGGGTGTAGCCGAAGACTCTCAAGTATGGATGTCGCATGGAGATACGATTCATTCTTTGCCTGAAAACACCACCATCATTTGCAGTACTAAAGATGTAACTGTGGGTGGTTATCGTTTTGATAATGAGGAAACTTATGCGCTTCAATTTCACCCAGAAGTTTATCACTCAACGGATGGGTTTACGGTGTTGAGAAACTTCGTGGTTGGTGTGTGTGGTTGCGAACAATCATGGACACCAGAATCATATGTTGAGACATCTGTGGCTCAATTGAAAGAACAATTGGGTAACGATAAAGTGGTTCTTGGTCTTTCTGGAGGAGTAGATAGTTCTGTTGCTGCCATGTTGCTGCACCGAGCCATAGGCAAAAACCTGTACTGCATTTTTGTAGACAACGGATTGTTGCGTAAACATGAGTTTGAGAGTGTATTGCACCAATATGAAGACTTAGGACTGAATGTGAAAGGTGTTGATGCTTCTGCCGCATTTTACAGAGAATTGAAAGGCATTTCGGATCCGGAACAAAAGCGAAAAGTGATTGGTCGTGTTTTCATTGAGGTGTTTGATGAAGAATCGCACCGCATTGAAGATGTGAAATGGTTGGGGCAAGGCACCATCTATCCTGATGTCATTGAATCTAAATCGGTGAAGGGCCCATCGGCCACCATAAAATCGCACCATAACGTGGGTGGTTTGCCTGATTTTATGAAATTAAAGATTGTGGAACCGTTGAATTCTTTGTTCAAAGACGAGGTAAGGGAAGTAGGTGCAACCTTAGGTTTACCTGCGAGCATTCTCGGTCGACATCCCTTTCCAGGTCCAGGTTTAGGCATTCGTATCTTAGGTGATATCACAGAAGAAAAAGTTCGCGTGCTTCAAGAAGTGGACTACATATACACTGAAGGCTTGAAAGAAGCAGGCCTATACGATCAAATTTGGCAAGCAGGCGCCATTTTGCTTCCCGTGCAGTCGGTTGGTGTGATGGGCGATGAGCGCACATACGAGAATGCGGTTGCATTGCGCGCGGTAACTTCTACCGATGGAATGACGGCTGATTGGTTCCATTTCCCACACGAATTTCTAGCCATGATTTCGAACAAGATTATCAACAACGTTAAAGGAGTAAATAGGGTAGTGTATGACATCAGTTCAAAGCCACCTGCTACCATCGAATGGGAATAATAAAGTTCTACATATCGCTGTCGTTAGTGCTTTTGGTCAGTATGTCGGTGTTTGCTCAAGAAACACCCACGGTACACAAAATCAATGGCAATAAGTATTACCTGCATGTGGTAGAAGCAGGAAACACACTCTACGGAATTTCAAAAATGTATAACCTGAGCATTGATGAAATTCAAAAAGAGAATCCCATTCTTGCGGAAGAAGGCTTAAAAGTCAATCAAACGCTGCTGATTCCTGTAACCAGCGACAACAAGAAAGACTTGGGTGCGGTGGTCAACCAAACAGAAGAGTTCATCACCCATGAAGCGCAACCTAAGGAGACGCTTTATGCCATAAGCAAGCAGTATAACACTACGGTAGCTGAGTTGCTCAAAGCAAACGATTCGATCAAGCTCAACGGTCTGAAAGTGGGCGATCAAGTGCGCATTCCCATCAAGAAGGTAGAGACCAAAGAAGAGAACGTAACGCTGGCAAAAGAAGATTCGCTCCAAAGCCACGTCATCTTGAAAGGAGAAACGTTTTACAGCTTGAGCAAGTTGTATAACACCACGGTAGACGAGTTGGTGAAAGCCAATCCAAATGTTTCACTGAGAGAAGGAATGGCGATCAGAATATCTGGAACACGAGTTCCTGTGAAAACCGATACCACAAAAGACAAGCTCACACAAACCCTTCCGGAGCTGATTGAGACGCATCAACCCAAGGCTGGAAAACCGCTTTCCATTGGTTTGTTGTTGCCGCTTTCGCCCAGTTTTCCGGATTCAGCCAATCCCACATTGTTTCAAATCAATAAGGCTAAACGCGTAGCATTGAGTTTTTATCGCGGGTTTGAGTTTGCCATTGATTCATTGGCCAAGAGGAGCGGAGTGGTATTGAAACTGGAGTTGTTTGACGTAGGGCAAGACACCTTTAAGGTACATCAGCTCGTTAAAAGCGGAAAGCTCAAGGCATTCGATATTTTGGTAGGTCCGTTCTATACGGATCAGTTTGAGCTCATTGCCGATTACACGAAGCAATTTGGCATTCCGACCTTTTGCCCCATCTCAAAACCATCTAAGATCTTATTTAAGCGCCCCAATGCCATAAAGACCACTCCAAGTGAGTCGATGCAAATTGACGCCATTGCTGAGCTTCTGGCAGATAAGTATGCCGATTCAAACCTAATTTTAGTCAACAGCAACAAGTTTCAAGATGTAACCAACATCGAATTTTTCAAGGCGCGCTATGCCGAAGCTATTCATCTGCCAGACACATCGAGCAAGGAGGTCGTGCGCGAAATCAAGTTGTGGGACATCAATGAAGAAACGTTGAGAATGCGCTTGGGTGATTCTGGAAGTTTCACCTTGTTTGTGCCGTCTACCAACAAAGTATTCGTAACAAAGCTTTTGGGTGAACTCTACGATTTGAAGTTTGAATCGAAAGGAAAGTTGAATTTCAGAGTGATTGGGCTGGAAGAGTGGCAGCGCTATGAGAATGATTTGGATGTGAAGCAACTGCATGAACTGCACGTGACCATGCCAATTGTGGGTTACCTTGATTTCTTCGACTATAAGGTGAAGAATTTCTTTAAGCACTACCAAACAGTTAAGGGATACGAACCCGATCGCTTAACGTTGGTCGGTTTCGATTTGTCGCATTACATCATTACCCAAGCTTCCTACAACAGAGCTGAATGGTTTGAAACACCAGAGAAGTTTCAGTTTTCGGGCGTGTTGATGGACTATCATTTTCACCGTGTGTTGGCCGAGAGTGGCATTGAGAATCAAAGTATTCACCTGTATGAATACAAGAATTATAGATTGAAGGAATTAGCGCGATGGCCTATACAAAAGATGAAATAGCCAATTGGTTCAAAGCATTGCAAGACCGCATTTGTGCGGAAGTTTCAGCAACAGATGGTGGCGCTTCATTTACCTCTGAAACTTGGGAGCGACCGGGCGGAGGTGGAGGCGACACGCGTGTTATTCAAAATGGAAACATCATAGCCAAAGGCGGAGTTAACTTTTCTGCCGTGCATGGCGAATTGCCTGACAACATTAAGGCAGCGCTCAAGGTTGATTCCAATTCATTTTTTGCTACAGGCGTTTCGATCGTGATGCATCCTGACAATCCTTTTGTGCCGATCATTCACATGAATGTGCGCTACTTTGAGATGAACGATGATGTGTGGTGGTTTGGTGGAGGCATTGACTTGACACCCCATTATGTGGATGAAGAACAAGCCGCATGGTTTCACGCACAATTGAAGAATGCTTGCGATGCGCACGATGTGAACTACCAACCGCGCTTTGCGAAATGGGCGAATGAATACTTCTATATCAAGCACAGAAAAGAATCGCGCGGAGTGAGCGGAATTTTCTTCGACCGATTGAACGAAAAAAGCGAAGGAAAGTCAAAAGAAGAATTGTTTGCCTTTGTGCAAGAAGTGGGCAATGCCTTTGCGCCCATATACACGCACCTTATGCGCCTCAATGCCGGCAAACCCTTCAATGAATTGAACAAAGCTTGGCAAATGCACCGCAGGAGTCGCTATGTAGAGTTCAACCTCGTGCTCGACAAAGGCACCAAGTTTGGGTTAGATACCGATGGCCGAATCGAGTCCATCTTGATGAGCTTGCCGCCCGAAACCGGATGGAAATACAACCAAAGATGGCCAGCCGATGGTGAGGAGATGAAGACTCAGCGCATCTTGCAAACGACCTACATTCCTCAAGGGTAAGCGGGTAGAGGTGTAGTCTAATTTACCCCACGTTTGCTCCCTAATACTTTTTTAGTTCTATATTTCGATGCGGTGTTGGTGCTGCGGATTTTTATGGCATAATAACACTACTCTTAAATCAATGGTGAGTATTGTGAAGACGGCTTTGATAATTGCGAAGATTGGGAAGCAGCGAAAACCAATTACGAGACCAATGATGGTTGTACATGCAATTACAATTGATTTGGATTAAGCGCTACAGCTTTTTTACTCCAAAAATCTGAGCTCGTTCAGGATTGCAGTTTTATCATCTCTTGGATTTTACCCTAATCACTTGTTATTCTGAAGTGGTTTTGGGCTTATACAGAATGATAAACTGCAAAACGAGCACCAATAGAATCAAGAAGTAGATTTCAATCTGAGAAAATAGCTTGACGCTGTTGACAGCATTGGCTGCAAGTCTTTTTTGATTTTCACCTTCCTTTATTTGTTCTTCAGCTAAATCGTTGATATTCTTATTGATGGCTGAGAATATTTCTGCGCACTCTGAAGTGTAAAGCACCCCATCATTTTGTGATTGTGATTCGTACCGAATCAATCGATCGTGGTTCTTCTTGAGGTTATTAAAGGCAAGTTGCTCTTGATGGGTTGTCCCAACGCGATTAAATAGTTGCAGCGAGTTGGTGATTTCATCATTGATGCGTGCATTCTCAGATTCCAAATAAGTTGTGTCATTGAGTGCGTAAGCCAATTCATTCTTATGAAATTTCGTTGCTAATTCTAGCAGAATTTCTTTTGCCAAAATCCTCTCGTTGTAAATGTTGTCTACCGATTGCTCTACCTTTTCGAAGTTGTTTTTATCGATAAGGTTAGTAGCTAAAACCACCACAAAGACTACTGATACTGCCAGAAACCAACGTATTTTATTCAATAAGTTCATTGTTTGTCAATTTAGGTTTGTCATCTTTAATTCTAAGCTACTTCGAACTAAGCTTTGAAAATTATGTGGTTAAAATATGGAAAATTGAGACACCAAGAATACTATAGGAGGTCTCATTAAAGAGCATTGCACCATCTATGTTTGTTGTTCGTTCCAAATCTCCCAACTCTTATCGGCTTGAAATTCGAGCATCTCTTGGCCGTTCTTTATCGATGCGCCTGCCAGACGGCACTTTCTTAGAAAGGTCGTTTCTGCTGGATTGTAGATAAGGTCAAAGGCAAAATGCTCGCTGGTGATTGCTTCGTAGGGTATGTCTGGATGTTCATCCACGTTGGGAAACATTCCCAAAGGCGTTGTGTTGATGATGAGCTGACAGGTTCTGATCAATGAAGGTGAGAGGTTGTTGTAGTTCAAATCTCCAGTTCTGGAAACGATGCTGTAGTCAATGCCCATCTGCTTCAAAACGTATTGAACGGCCATTGCGCTGCCGCCATTGCCTAAGATCAATGCCTTTTCTATCGATTTATCACCAATGAATTGAGACAGCGAAGTCATGAATCCATAGGCATCGGTGTTGAAGCCGATCAATTGGTCATCAATCACTTTTACACAGTTCACAGAGCCTATCGCTTTTGCTTCTGTTGTGAGTTCATCCAAGCAGGGGATGATGCTTTGCTTGTGTGGGGTGGTGACGTTAAAACCTGACAAGTTGTGGGTTTTAATCAGCTTCTTTAAATGGTTGAGGTCGGAAATCTCAAATGCTTTATAATCAATATTTTGAATATCTAGTACTTGAAACTTATTCTTGAAATAATCCGGGGAAAATGAGTGGGTGAGTGGATAACCGATCAATCCAAAATGCCTCACTTTGCTTGAAGTTTTTTGGATAGCAATTCTGCACCGAACACCGTAAAGAAGCCCAAAACCATAAGCACAATGCAAGCGATGATTTGAGGATCGTTTCCATACAAGAAATTGTCTTCCAATCCAGAAAAAGTGCTCGGTAGCACGCTTTTGCTGAAAATGATCTTCTCTTCACCGTCTTCTTTCACCATGGTTTGCAATACTTCTTGCCATGGCCATATCTTGTTCAATGAACCAATCAAGAAGCCCGTAAGCACGGAGAGTGTCATGTCGTGGTAGTTTTTAAACGTCCAACTTAACACCCGCGAAAAAACGACCATTCCTGCCAGCATACCTGATCCAAAGGTGACTAAGATGATCAGCTTATCGATTTCAAAGGTTTTCAGAGCCTCCTTAACCGTGGGGATGACGTAGGAATACATTCCCATCAACAGCAAAATAAAACTACCTGAAATACCTGGCAGGAGCAAGGCGCTAACGGCAATGGCCCCAGATATAAATACATAATACAAGGCTGGATTGCCAGGTGCAGGAACACCTACGGTTATCAAATAGGCCACGGCCGCGCCCAAAACAATCGCAAAAATCTTTTGGCCATCCCATGAATGAATTTCTTTGGCTACAAATAAGGCGCTTACGACAATAAGTCCAAAGAAATAGGACCAAACGAGCAATGGATATGTTTCAAGCAAATAGGTGATCAGAAAAACACCAATCACAATTCCGACTACCATTCCACCAATCAATGAGCTCAGAAATACTCCGTCTAGCGTTTTCCAAATGCCTTTGATTCCGTCTTTTCTAAAACTCGTCCAAAGGTCTGGGCCAATAGATTTGATCACATTGAGCAGACGCTCGTAAATACCTGTGATAAATGCAATGGTGCCTCCTGAAACACCGGGAATAACTTCTGCAATTCCCATTGCTGCTCCCTTGGCGGCATTCAATATTATCAACTTACTGTCTTTCATCAATACGTTGGTAGGCTAGGGTCAATTTGTTCTGCCCAAGCCAAAATGCCTCCGCGCAGGTTTACTACGTTATTAAATCCTCTTGCCGTCAGTGCATTCACCACGTTGCTCGAGCGCCCGCCTGACTTGCAATGAATCACCACTTGCTTGTCGCGTGCCAGCTGATCTGCTTTCATGATGATTTCGCCCATAGGAATATGCAGCGCACCAATATTGCAATACTGGTATTCATCGGTCTCTCTCACATCAATCACTTGAATGTCTTCTCCGGCATCCAGTTTTGATTTTAATTCTTGAACGGTAATTTCTTTCATGAATGATTGGTTTTGGAACTTACGAATGAGGAACGCAGAGGTGTTTAGTGCTTTTGGCTGAGCGATTGAATTAAGAATTGTACATCCTTACTTTCAACTGCCTTGGGGTAGTAGAGAACAAACTCTTCAATAAGCGCAGGTTCTTGAATTAACAGTTCAACGAGCTTTTCAAAAGCCTCTTCATCCTTTCCTATGCTGTATCTGTAGATGCATTGATAGAGTTGGAGTAAGTGATTTTCGGGGTAGCGATCCAATCCCTTGCATACTACTTCACCAATGAGTTCGGTGTTTTTCAATGTCAACGCCAATTGACTGTAGTCTTCCCAGAGGTCTTCTTCCACGTATCCGTATTCAATGGCTTTTTCAAACGATGCGGCACTATCGATCAGTAGGTCATACTTCATTTGTAAACCTGCCAAGAAGCAGTAATAGTCGCCATTATCTGGTTCGAGTTTAACGGCTTTATTGGCGTATTCCAAAGCTTCAATTTCACGCCCAAGATCGTCCAGTGAGCTGCTCGCGCCAATCCAAGCCTCAGCCATACTGTCGTCCTTTTTTAATGCTTTCTCAAAATACACCAGGGCTGATTTTGAGTCTTCAATGTGATCATAACAATCACCAATGTAGAAATAGATCAGCGAATCCAATATTTCAAAGGCCAATGCTTTCTTATACAGTTCGATGGCATCACCATGACGTTCCAAACGAACCAATACGTTCGCTTTATTGAAGTAAGCCGCATGAAACTCCTCATCGATGATAATGACATAATCAAATGCTGTAAGCGCTTTCTCAAATTCGCCAATGGCTTGATAAGCTGCTCCCAAATTAAACCATGCGTGAGCATTGTAAGGATGCTTGTCGATGATGGTTTTGAAATAAGATACGGCAGCCGGATATGATTTTGTGAGTTCGTAGCAGTAGGCCAGCTCATAAAGTGCATCCTCATTTTGAGCATTTATTTCGAGTGCTTTCTGCAGAAAACCTATGGCTTGGTCATATTGCTCCAAATTTTGGTGCTCAATGGCTAAGTTCATGTAAATAACGTCTGGATCGTCACTGGAGCATTTGAGGGCTTCATGCAAGCTTCGAATGGCTTTGTCGTAATGTCCAGTTTGGCTCAGAATGCTTGCTCGAGTGATGTGGAAATCGGGATTGAAGCTTTCGAGCGTTTCAACTTCATTCAGCAGATCCAAAGCTTCGCTATGCTTTTCAGCCAGCGACAAAAGCTCAGCTTCTTTGATGCTTAGCTGATGGTTATTGGGATGTTGTGAGTGGGCTGTCTCCACTACTTTAAACGCTAAGTCAAGGTGATGGTGCACCATGAAGTGCTCGAGTAATGTTTCTAAATCATCCACTTCATAGTATGATGAAGAACCCTCTTTCACCATTTGTTCAAATCGATTTACCAAATCGGTTAGATCGCTTGCACTAAAGAAATTATCGTCAAATTCTTCCATATCTAAGCAGTATGACCAAATTTAGAATTTGATATACCCATTCCATTCATTCTCCTTCTGCGTTTTCAACAAGCTTCTGAACATAAGTGCAAAAGTGATGAATATTCCTACAATACAGCGCATTAATCCACTTTATTCCTGCTTTACCGAAATCCATTTCTGAGGGGGAAGTCTATCTTTGCACCTTTTGAAATAAATGACACTTATATCTTCCATTTCAGGCACACGCGGAACCATCGGTGGAAAGCCGGGTTCGAACCTAACTCCACTTGATGCTGTGAATTTTGCGGCAGCATTTGCAAGCTTTATCGTCCAACAATCGGGAAAAGAAAATCCAACCGTAGTTATCGGTCGGGATGCCCGTCCATCTGGCGGTTGGTTGTCAGATCTTGTGAGTGGAACGCTCCAGGCTTCTGGTGTGAACGTGGTTGATTTGGGGTTGAGCACAACTCCAACGGTTGAAATTGCAGTTCCTGGTTTGAACGCTGATGGAGGAATTATACTAACTGCAAGCCATAATCCTGTAGAATGGAATGCTCTGAAACTGCTCAACAGCAAAGGCGAGTTCATTTCTGCAGACCAAGGCAAAGATTTACTCGAAACCATCACCAAAGCCGACTTCGATTTTCCTGATGTTTCCAATACGGGTTCTTACACGAAAGAAGATGGGTGGATCGAAAAGCATGTTGACCTGGTGTTGGGCTACGATTTAGTAGACGTGGAAGGAATTCGTAATGCAAATCTTAAAATTGCCGTTGATCCTGTAAACTCGACTGGAGGCATCGCAATTCCTGTGCTTTTAGAGGAGTTAGGGGTGAAGCAAGTGGAGGTGATCAATGGTGATGTTTCTGGACATTTTGCACACAATCCAGAGCCGCTAAAAGAACACTTGACTGAGATTTCGAGTATCGTCAAGGAAAAAGGATTCGACATGGGAATCGTGGTCGACCCTGATGTTGACCGCTTAGCATTGATTAGTGAGAACGGTGAGATGTTTGGCGAGGAATATACCCTTGTGGCGATTGCCGACTATTACATGAAGAACAAACCCGGTGCAGCTGTTTCAAACCTATCTTCTTCTCGTGCCCTGCGCGATGTTACTGAAAGAGGAGGTCAGAGCTACAGCGCCAGTGCAGTTGGCGAAGTGAATGTAGTTTTAGAAATGAAGCGCACCAATGCAGTGATTGGTGGTGAAGGAAATGGTGGAATTATCGTTCCAGACTTACACTACGGTAGAGATTCATTGGCTGGCATAGCGCTTTTCTTGAGCCACTACGTGCAAATGGGCAAAAAAATGTCTGAAATGCGCGCGAGTTACCCCAACTATGAAATGGCTAAGAATAAGATCGAACTTAAGGCGGGTATGAATCCTGAAGACCTGATCGAAAAAATGAAGGCCAAGTATGCCAATGAAAACGTGAACACTGTAGATGGTTTGAAGATTGACTTTGCTGAAGAGTGGGTGCATTTGCGAAAAAGCAATACCGAGCCAATCATCCGAATCTATACGGAAAGTAAGAGTAAAGATGCGGCTGAAGCCTTGGCTAAGAGGATTGAGAATGAATTATCATCAATGATTTAAACTGGTTTTATGGCAATTTATTTAGACAATGCTGCTACTACGGCCCTCGATGAGGAAGTCATTCAAGAGATGCTGAAATACATGCGCGAAGACTACGGTAATCCGAGTTCAACGCACTCTTTCGGACGTAAAACCCGATCAGCCATTGATCTAGGACGCAGAAAAGTAGCTCAGCACATTAACGCTGAGCCAGGAGAGATCATTTTCACGAGTGGAGGCACGGAGGCAGATAACATGGCAATTCTTTGCAGCGTTGAAGATTTGGGTGTGACGCATATAATCACATCAGCCATCGAACACCACGCAGTGTTATACCCAGTAGAGAAATTGGCTGAAAAAGGAAAGGTGAGAATGTCGTTGGTGGATGTGGATGATAAAGGTCATGTAAAGCTTGATCATTTGGAGGAGTTACTGAATACCAGTGAGAAAACATTGGTTTCATTGATGCACGCCAACAATGAAATAGGAAACATCCTTCCACTCAAGGAAGTGAGTGACTTATGTGCAAAATACAATGCCCTTTTGCATACTGACACTGTGCAAACCATTGCGCATTATAAGCTTGATGTGAAAGCCTTGGGGATCCATTTCATGACATGTGCAGCGCACAAGTTTCATGGACCGAAAGGAGTAGGTTTTCTGTATATCAGTAACACAATCAAGGTGAATCCAATCATCCGAGGTGGAGGACAAGAGCGTAATATGCGTGCTGGTACCGAAAACGTGTATGGTATTATGGGCATGGTAAAAGCCTTGGATTTGGCCTATGAACATATTGATGAACATACAGCCTACATCAAAGACCTCAAGTTTTACATGATCAAGCGCCTAAAGGAAGAAATGCCGGGCGTTTCTTTCAATGGCGATGCAGAAGGCGATTGCCTGTATACGGTTCTAAATGTTGCTTTGCCAGAGACGGATAAAACGGAAATGCTTTTATTCAATCTCGATATTGAAGGAATCGCCACTTCTGGTGGTAGTGCATGCAGCTCTGGATCTAATATTGGTTCTCATGTGATTGCTGCACTGAACGTTGGTGGTAACAGACCGGTTGTAAGATTCTCATTCAGTAAATACAACAAGAATGAGGAGATCGACTATACCATTGAAAAACTGAAGATGATCTACGAACTTCCGCTGGTAAGTTAAATGTCAGATAAGCTGAGCATAACTTTTCTTGGTACGGGCACCTCAATGGGTGTTCCAGTGATAGGTTGTAACTGTGAAGTGTGCCAGAGCAATGATCCTTTTGATAATCGGCTGCGAAGCAGCGTATTGATTCAAAAAGGCGATACAAACATCATCATTGATAGTGGTCCTGATTTTCGTTACCAAGCGCTGAGGGCAGGAGTAAAGCATTTAAGCGCTTTGGTGTTTACGCATGAACATAAAGATCATACAGCAGGGATGGACGATGTGAGGGCCTTCAATTTTATTCAAAGAAAACCAGTGGAAGTTTATGCGACTGCCTCCGTAGAAAAAGCTCTGCGCAATGAATTTCACTATGCATTTTCTGAAATTAAATATCCTGGAGTTCCAGAAATCAGAATTCATCCTATTGATGCGAGCTCGCCTTTTGAAATTGAAGGCTTATTGATTGAGCCAATTCAAGTTTTTCACCATAAGCTACCTGTGCTTGGATTTAGAATCGAAGACTTCACGTATATCACTGATGCCAATAGTATTTCAGAATCGGAAATGGATAAGATTCGCGGTAGCAAGGTTTTGGTGTTGAATGCGCTGCGCAAACAAACACATATATCACATTTCACCTTGCAAGAAGCCTTAGATCTTATTACAGAGATCCAACCTGAGCAGGCATATTTGACACATATTAGTCATCAAATGGGCAAGCATATAGATGTTTCAAAGGAATTGCCAGATAATGTAGCTGTAGCCTACGATCAATTACAAATCAACCTTTAAAGATCAACTACTTTCCCCGTCAACGTGGTGTTGAAGAAAGGGGAGTTGTTCGATTTAGATTTTATCGTTGAGGCATCATAGGTCCACTCTTGCTTCGGATCGAACAGTGTGAAGTCAAATGGATTGCCTTCATCAAGCGCTGGCATTGTCAATCCAAAACGCTTTCTTGGTGCGATACTCATTGCATTAACCATGCTTTCAAGGCTTATGTCCTTGCTCAAATAGGTATTGTAGGCAGCTAAAATGGTTTCCAGCATGGTCATTCCGTAATGCGCTTGATCAAACTCAACGTCTTTGTTTTCGATGATTTCAGGGCAATGGTCAGAATGAATCATATCAATCACGCCTGCATTGATGGCTTTGATCAAGGCCTTTCGGTCCGATTCTGATCTTAAGGGTGGATTGGTTTTGTACACTGTATCGAAACTGTCGAGCTTGCTTTCATTAAACAGCAGGTGGCTCATCGCTACGGAACATGTGATGTCCAATCCCTTCTTTTTTGCCTTTTGAATCAGGGATACACTACCTTCAGATGAAATTACTGCAACATGCAGTCTAGATCCCGTATATTCTAACAGGTAGATGTCTCTATTGAGTAAAAGTTCTTCGGCCAATTTTGGTGTTGTTTTCAATCCTAGCGAAGTGTTGTTAGGGCTCTCATTCACCATTCCTCCTGGCGATAATCGCTCATCCATCGGAAAGGAATAAACGATTCCATTGAAACTCTTGACATAATCAAGTGCGCGTTTCATCATGTTTACATCACCCACAGGATTCTTTGCGTCTGAGAAGGCTTTGGCGCCAGCCAAATGCATGTCGAAAATTTCACTCAAATCCTGTCCCTTCAATCCTTTAGTTATGGCTCCTAGTGCATGGAGGTTTACACTCTGTTTCTTTGATGCCTGGTGTATATAACTCACCCCGCTTTTTGAATCGTTAACTGGGTGTGTATCGGGCAATAAGAAGACGTCTGAAAAACCTCCAGCTTTAGCAGCCTCGCAAAGGCTATCGAAATCCTCTTTGTCTTCGTGCCCCGGCTCACCTGAAAAACAGTGAATATCAACCAAGCTTGGAAAGAGATGCATTCCTTTTGCATTTATTTCTCGGTCAAATTTTAATACGTCAGCAGGGTTGATCGATTCAATTAAGTTGTTGCTTATTAGTGCGTTAATTACTTTCCCATGAAGCTTGTGTTCAGGGTAGCAAAGCGTGGCGTTTTTAATGTAGATTCTCATCAACTAAAGCGTTTGAGTAGAAGTGTTTCGAAAAGTAATAATAAGACTGCGGCAGAGACAAATATTGGCCACAATTCTGTAGAAGCATTGGTTTGAGTTATGTTTTCTGAAAGTTCAGCGGAAGCGACATCCAACGATTGCACATTCATTCCTGATGAGTTGAAGTAGTTCTCAATTTCTTCAAAGGAAGATAAACGCGCTGCACTTTCATCCCTATCGTAATTGAATGAGAACTTTGCCAGGGTTTCATTCGCTTGGTTCTTTACAATGTAGTTTCCTGCTTTGTTTATTTGGTTGTTCATCAACAGTCCATCGTACGATAACGCTGGTATGAATGAACCTGAATCACCTATTCTTTGGCAAACAATGTATTCATCGTCTACAATCAAAGGGATGCGATTGGTTTCGAGAGAATAACTCAGTGGCTTGCTAATACCGGAAGCACTCGAAATATTCATTAAGAAAGGTACGAACAAGGCGTGGCGATGCAGGTTGGTGTATTGATCTTGCAATGGACTTGTAATAAGGAACACTTCGCCCAATTCAACGCTGTTGGATGCAATTAAGGGTTTTTGATTAAACAATGTTGCTATGGATGTACCGATGCTTTGCTTATTGATGGAATAATAGCCTTTGGTGTATGGGTAATTGATGTTCTGAGGTTTTGATTCAAACACTTCATTGAAAGCATAGTGCTGGTCGGCCAATGCGTTTACGGAAAGGTTCGAGGTATCCCAGCTCTGTACTTCAAATCCGAATGCGCTTTCAAGGCCAGATATCAATGATTGTTCAGCGTTTTGAGGCATTACTACAACCAAGTTGCTTCCTTTCTTTAAATGATCCAGACACAATGCTTCAATCCCACTGGTCCAGCGCTTTGGCTGATTGATTACCAGTAAGTTGATAGTGCTGAGTGAATCTTGGATAATTTCACCTTCATTGAATGCAATAAAATCGAAGTGCGAACCTGAAAAGAGTTTTTGAAAGGGAGTTGCGGTTGGTATGTTCTCGCCACGAATCTCGGCTACTCGGATCTTGTCAAGCACTGATAATGAAAAGAAATAGGCATTGTCAAAGGAAATGGGCAAATCTTCCAAGCTGATTTCACCTGTCAAGTCTTTGGCATCTTCAGGAATAATGGTTAGCGCAGTGTCCAAATAGCTGTTGGCGTCAATGGAAACATAAGCAGAAGCGATTGTTTTATTTTCCAAGCTTATTTGCACTGGTATGTCTTGAACGGCTTGGTTTCCAGTGTTCGTTACCCTGATATGCAACTGAACCTCACGGTTCATTTGAATGATAGGAGAGTCGACCCAAGCCGAGTCAATACTGATATTTTCTTCTACCTCAGCGCGAAGAGACACCAAGGTAATCGTGAGGTTTGAATCGCTCTCGTTAACCAAAGAAGAGTCTGTAGTATTTTTAAAGTCAGAGATGAGGTAGAGATTTGTCTCAGAAGTCGATTCATCCCTCAAGCTTTGCTGTGTAAAACGAACAACCTCGTTTACGAGCTTGTGTCTCGGACTTATTTGAATGTCATCGAGCAATGTTGCAAAGTCATCTAAATCTGAAAACCGCTTTTGTTCTGCCGAAAAGTCGTTGGTAATTAACTGAAGACTAACACCTTTTGGTGCAGTTGAGGCAATTTCATATGCAATGCGCACTGCTTCTTGGAGTAATTGTCCGCGATCTGTTTCCGCTTGCATACTGAAGGAATTGTCTACATATATAGAAATATGGTTCGCATCACTCTTTTGCTCGCCAAGGGCTGGGATAATCGGTTCACAGAAAGCTAAGACGAGGAGGGCAACAAATAGAATTCTCGCAAAGAGAATTACAAGGTGTTTTAGTTGATTTTTCGTCTGCGATTGCGACTTTACTTCCTTTAGTAAACTGATGTCAGAGAAGTAAAGCTTCTTGTAACGCCTAAATTGAAAAAGATGAATGGCTATTGGCAAAAGTACCAAACTCAAAGCCCAGAGAAGAAGTGGAGAGCTGAAAACCATTAAAGCCCAAAGGTAAACTTTGGATGGGTATGTTGAACGTTAATTCAACTCAATTTTTAAGATGAAATAGGGAGTGTCATTATCGTATTCTTTGATCTCATATCCGATTTCATGGCCCGAAATTTTGCGAAGTCTCATCAGCCCAGTTCCTTCTGATGAGGAGTCTGAGGCATGCTTCTTTTCGATGATGTCGTTCAGTTGATCTGTGCTCAAGCTGTTGATAGAGTTTAAACTTCTCTCTACGAGTTCTTGCTTTCCATCGCTTATGAAATTTCCACTGTACATGGCAAAGCCCTCAGCAATTTTCTGCAGCATGAATACGCCTGGCTTTCCCAAATGATTGAGCCTGCTGTATGCGTGCTTCGCAACGTTCCTTAATAATTCGGTCATCACTGAACTCATTCCTCTGGTTTCTGGACTATCGTTCAGTGTCGAATCAATTTGATTGGAAAGGTGATTAACGTTGCTCTCATGAAGCAGACCTTTGAAAATGATTTGGGCATCACAAGCAAGCATGTCGTGGTGCAGCTTTATTGCGTCATGAATGTAAGCAGAAGCAGCCTCTTCATCGTAATCATCTTTCTCTATGGCAATATTGAGATTGAGGTAATAGAAGAAACCATCGTTTACTGGAGCGAATTCAAAACTCAATTTCCCAGACGACTTTCTGGCCATATCCACCAAACCTAAACCAGCGCCTCCTTTTGATGAGAAACCAGAATTGTTGAGGATTTCCATGTAGTACTCTTTCAATTCCACTACATCTTTCGACACAATCGCTGCAAGATTCTCTTCAAGGTCTTCTTTGACTGCAGCTGAAACCCAATTCCCATAGGTAATGCTGTAGGCTTGTTCGCGTCTGTTGATGATGAACAAGGCACCGTCAAATGGGCTGCCTGAGTCGTCATGGTATTGGTGGCGGGTAATGTTTTGCAATCCTTCTACCATCAGGTAGTAAACCTTCTTGGCTACCTTTGGTGAATCGAGTTTTAAGAGGTTGCCTTCCGTCAAAAACAAGATGTTGTCGGTGATAGACGAGTTAAAACTTCCTCTGCAAGCAAAGAGAAACTGTTCAGTTTCAATTTTTCTTCCAGTGGAATAAATAATATCGTAAGCTGACTTATTAATAGGTAAGGTCACTTCTTGAGAAGACAAAATTAAGGTTCTTTAACTCGGGCACCAATTTAAACGTTTATGATTGATTCTTATAAAAATGATGTAAAGTGGTCAGAAAGTAATCGAAAAAGAATCGATTTGATCGTTGATAAGGCGCGCAAGGATAAGCGTATTGATGATAAAATCAATAACTTACACGATAAAGTATTCGAGGTTGTTGATTGCTTAAAATGTGCAAATTGTTGTAAAACTACGGGCCCATTATTGACCTCAATGGATATCGGGAAGCTCTCAAGACGTCTTAAAATTGCCGAAAAAGACTTTTTCAATCGCTATCTCAGAGTAGACGAAGATGGAGATTTTGTCTTCCAATCGATGCCTTGTCCATTCCTTGGTAGTGACAATTATTGTTCTGTTTATGAAGATCGACCAAAGGCGTGCAGAGCGTTCCCTCATACAGATCAAAAAGGACAAATGGACATCATGCATTTGACAAGAAAAAATGCGAAGATTTGCCCTGCTGTAAGTCAGATTTTTCAGCAGTTGGTAAAGCTGTAATCATCTGAAATACTTTTAATTAACTACGGCAGCTTTATTTAAGAATAGAGCGTAGAACCAAGCTCCAATGAAATAGCAAGGAATGTCAAAAGGATCGGCTGTAAATCGAACATCAAAAATGGGAAGTATGGCCTCAAAATAGATTGAAAAAATGATGGTTATCACAGTGATTTCTATTTTATCGAGCACCAAAACACTCCATAGTTGATTGCTGTATTGAACGATCAGTAAGCTCGATTTTAATAGAATCGGCAGTGCTATCAAATCTTCAAAATAGGAATTCAAAAGGGGGACACCACCATAAGTGTATTCTATTACTTTGTAGGTCGCTGCCAGCGCAAGCAAAGCGAAATAGATCATTATGTCTTTGGAAAATGTCAATGCGCAAATGTTGTGGTCAAGTACACTAAAAAGGCAATGATGGCATAAAAGATTAACTGGGCCACTTGAATCGGGCGTTTGACTAATTTCAACCAAACGGGGTCGTGATTGTGTACTTGAAGTAAAGGAACTTTGGGGTCACCCAAGTCAATGCGCTTTTGAATCTCTTTTTTGTATTCAGCGTCCAGTTCAGCTCCACAAAATGTGCAATGATCCAGTTTGCCATTGGTCCACTCTCGGCAATTTTTACAGCGCTTAAGATGGTCGTCAACTTTCATTGGTGAATTATAGAAGATCGTTCGCCAGATTGGCCAATTCAGATCGCTCGCCTTTGCTCAACGTGATGTGTGCAAACAGTTCACTTCCTTTCAAACGGTCAATAACGTAAGACAAGCCGTTCGATTCTTCATCGAGATAGGGCGTGTCTATTTGCCTAACGTCTCCAGTAAAAACAATTTTAGTGTTTTCTCCAGCTCTAGTAATGATGGTTTTTACTTCATGAGGAGTAAGGTTTTGTGCTTCATCTACAATGAAGTAAACGTTAGACAAACTTCTACCGCGAATAAAAGCAAGTGGAGTAATGTTGATTTTCTTTTCTCTCACCATCAGCATGATTTGCTTATGCCGTTTTTCACTTTCGTTAAACTGTCCTTTGATGAAGTCAAGGTTATCGTAGAGAGGCTGCATGTATGGATCAACCTTCTTATCAGCAGTGCCCGGCAGAAACCCAATGTCTTTATTGCTCAGTGGAACAATTGGTCGCGCCAGAATAATTTGATTGTATTCTTTTCGCTGCTCAATCGCTGCGGCCAATGCCAATAGTGTTTTACCTGTTCCAGCAACACCTTGCATTGTTACCAATTTAATGTTTGGGTTGAGTAGGGCATGAATGGCGAATGTTTGTTCTGCGTTTCTTGGCTTAATGCCATAGGCATATTGTTTCTCAACGCGCTCTACAAGTTGGTTCACCGGGTTGTAATAAGCCAAACATGAACTCTTGCCATTTTTAAAAATGTAGAATTCATTGTTGACCTTTTCTGAGATAGGAGATAAATCATCGGTATTGCCAATGGTGTATAATTTTCGAATGTATTCACTATCCACATTATCCAAGGCCACATTGCCGCTGTAGAGTTCGGCCACGTCATTTACCTTACCGGTTTCGTAATCCTCAGAATAAAGGTTCAAAGCTTTGGCCTTTAGTCGCAAATTGATGTCTTTGGTGACCAGGGTTACACGTGCGTCCTTCTCACTTTCTTGGAGAAAAAGAACGGTATTCAGAATCTTATGGTCGGCTTTGTTGTCACTAAAGACCTTTTCAGCATCTAGCATTAACCTGCCGTTAGACATGATGATTTTAAACTTTCCCTTTTTTTCTCCCTCCAATGGAATCCAATCCTGTAGTTTGTGGTCTGCACTGAGTTTGTCTAACAGCCTAATGAACTCCCTTGCTTCGTAATTTTTGGTGTCTTTACCACGCTTGAAGTTGTCGAGTTCTTCGAGTACAGTTATTGGCAAGCAAATGTCGTGCTCATCGAAATTGTTGATGGATTTATGGTCGTGAAGAATAACGGATGTATCGAGAACGAAAATTTTTCGTTGCTTGGTTTTTCTAGGCATGCAATTGATTTACTACTGCAATGTAACATTACCTTAAAAAAAATGCAGTTTTATGATCAGGAAGAAATCAACGATTTCAAACGCGGGTGTTCATATCTGATAAAGCCCTTTGATAGCAAGAGTTTTAGCGATATTAAATATTGGTTATGCCCATGATGGTTTCGAGTCGCTTGGCCTCCTTTTCCCAACTGTAGTGCTGCAATACAAAATCCTTTCCCGCTTTTCCCAGAGCATCAGCCATTGAATGATCCGTAAGTAGTGAAATTATTGTTGATGCAATGGCCTCGCTGTTGTCTCCAATTTTAATTTGTAAATCAACCTGTGCTCCCAAGGCGTTGTTTGCTAAACTGGTTGTGATGCAAGGAACCTCACAAGCCATGGCTTCTAAAAGTTTGTTTTGAAGCCCGCTATTGATAAGCATTGGTGCAACAAAAACCTTTGTGCTGTGATAAACCTCAGATATATCGTCTATCCATCCGGTAACTTCTACTTTTTCCGATTTCAGTGCAATCACACTTTGCGCAGGATTTGCTCCTGCCAACGTGACCTTTGTGCTTGGTAAAACCTTCCAAACCAAGGGCATAATTTCATTCACCAAAAACTTCGCACTTTCTACATTGGGGCGATACGACATGTTTCCAGTAAAGAGCACATCCCTTGATTTTTTAATTGATTTTTCTTCAAAAAATAGCGGGTCAATGCCATTCGGCAATACATTAATGGGATCTTCTATCTCAATGCAGGTCTTATCCTGCTCTGAAATGATGAGATGGTGTTTGAAATGATTGGCTGCTTTCATCTCATATTCTCTTAAGCGTGTAAATTCCTCCTTCATGATGAGCGATAACGGCCACTGGGCTTTATTTGCCATTCTTTCCATGCCGATAGAAAAGGCATCCATGTAATCCAAGGTTTTTGGAATCAGGGTGTATTTCTTGACGTATTCAGCAGTTCTTATCAATTGGCAAAAAATATGCTGAGGCAGATGGCTTTCAATGAATTCGTCAAATTTTCTTTGCGCTGTGCGCGAGTGGAAGTATTCGACTTGGAATGGCTTTTCGCCAAACCAAGACATGACCAATTTATACGCCCTTGTGTAGAGTGGAATTCTGTGGATGTAGATTTCAGAGCAATATTGCTTCAGTTGTTTCTCCGCTTCAGGGTGCGACTTCTCATCTGCCAAGCAAAACAAGTTGATTTCGTGATGTTTGGATAGTTCGCGGATCAAATGGAACGCCCTGAGTTTATCACCTTTTTCAAGCGGGTAGGGCACGCGACTGAGTACAAATAAAATCCTCATCTTATTTATCCTTGGTGGGGTTGGATTTAGCAGAGAAGAGGCGAAGGAAGAAATTCCGAATGCTTTTGGTATAGGTTTCTATATCAAATAAACTGCTATCGGTAGATGCCTTGTATGTGAGAAAGAGACCAATGGGAAGTAGGATTATCGATGCGATCCACATTCCCTTATAGGGTGCCAACTCTCCTTGTTTCACCATTTTTTCTGAGGTAATAGAGGTGATGTGATATACCAAGAAAAACAAAACTGAAATCACAACAGGCATGCCCAGTCCGCCTTTTCGAATGATTGCACCCAAGGGAGCGCCAATGAAGAATAAGATCACGCAAGCGAATGAAAGGGTGAACTTTCGATGCCACTCAATCAAATGTCTATTGATGGTTTTTACATTACTTATCCTCACGTTTGCTCGAGACGTGACATAGGTTTTGTTGCTGCGAAGCTGTGAAATTGCCGTTTCAATTAGCGCTACTTTGTGCTCCTTGAAAATGGCGTTATAAGCTAACGTTTTGATGCTATCAGGGCTGCTGAGTTGCGAAGCTTGGGCTGAATCAAGGTCTTCCGGGAGCGTTTTTCGGTGGATTAGCTTTCCATATTCAATGTCTCTTTTGACAATGGCCAATCTATATGTATCAACTGCGTTTTCAAGTTGTACCAAGTTCAACATTTGATAATTGTCTTTGAAAATGTCTTTGTCGCTGCGTTCCATTTGAAAACCGCTCAAGTCAAAGCGCAAGACTTCTTTATCAAAAGCCGATTTCATATGAGGTTTAGTGCTTTCTAGAACTTCCTCGTAGCTTGCTCCATTCTCAAGTGTGAACTCTAAATAGCGTTCATCTTTTGACATTTCCATTCGGCCTTTTTCAGCTCGAATAACATGGATATTTCCTTCTTTTTTCGTGTGGTCATAAATGAGGATGTCATTGAGTCCTTTTCCGTCCTCATCTTTATTCTCAATTCGAATAACGTAGCCATCTAAGCCATCGTAATATACACCCTCTGTAATATCGAATGCCGGCTTTTTATGACGTATATCGTAAAGTAAAGAAGCGAATTCAAGGTTAGCCTTGGGCCAAACGAAGTTGGTAAAAAGGAAGGCACAAAAACTTGTAAAAATGGTTACAAGTAATAATGGATACATTATGCGCAGCAAGCCCATACCGCTTGATTTCATGGCCACAAGCTCATAGTGTTCTCCGAAACTACCGAAGGTCATGATGGATGCAAGCAGGATTGCAAGGGGCAGGGCCATGGGGACTAAGTTGGCCGAAGCATAGAACAATAGTTCGGCAACGAGATACCATTCGAGGCCCTTTCCTACGAGCTCGTCAATGTATTTCCAAAGAAATTGCATCACGAAAATGAATAGCGTGATGAAAAACGTTAGAATGAATGGCCCTAGATAGGACTTTATAATCAGCGTGTGAAGCTTCTTCAAGGCTATGCTTTAGAATTCACCAAAAGTAACGCGAAAGCGAATGAAATATTTAACCTCCAAGAATATGTCTTAACTCTCCAACTTGACTCTCCCAGAGCATGCTCTGTTCTTCAACTTCGTCTTCATCGGCAAAATCTGTGATTATGAGGGCTACATCACCAGTGAGCTGATCAGTTTTGATGGCAAATTCAAAGTAATAATCGGTGCCTTCATATTCATCCATTTGAAAGCGAATAAACTGATCTGTTTTCTTAGCAATCACTTTACCTTCTTCTTCTTGACCGTCCCAAACGAACTTAGCGTAGTCTTTTTTAATCGTAACATCATCTGCAAACCATTCAGATAAGCCACTTGACGTGCTCAAACATTGATATAAAATCTTGATTGAGCTGTTCATTGTGAATTCTAACTCTAGTTTTTTCTTTTCCATTTTGATTGCGTTGTACTCCATCTCCGAAGGAGGTGCGCAATATAAACTTTTGCTTAAAAAGTAAAGGGCCAAAAAAGCTTCATTCATAGAATTTGTTCACAATTTATTTCGCTAAGACACAAAAATTGAATCTCTCTTAAATTGAATAATAAGAACTATATATTTGCAGCCCTAAAATTGGCGAGGTAGCTCAGACGGTTAGAGCGCAGGATTCATAACCCTGAGGTCGGGGGTTCGATTCCCCCCTTCGCTACAGAAATGGAGGTCAGCTATAAGCTGGCCTTTTTTGTTTTTGGAGTACAGGAAGGATGTCTGATGATTCGCCATTAGCCTTGCCAGCCCGTCATTCAAGAGTTCTGAGGTACAGTAGATACGTTTAAAGCTACGTTTTGATGTCATTATTTCTGAAAGTCACCCACAGGCGTTTTAACCATATCGATCGTATCTTCGCGCGCCCTAAAATTCTGCGGGATAGTAAAGCTGATGATCATTTAAGTAGTTTGTGAATTGAAAACTTTTGTAACAGGAGCGGATGGAATGCTTGGTACCAATGTGGTATTGGAGTTGTTGAAAAGAAAACATGAATTGGTTTGTCTTGTGCATCCATCAAGTAAATCGAACACTCTGAAAGATTTACCGGTGAGCATCGTTAAAGGCGATATTCTCAACGTATCATCTTTTGAATCCTACTTATCGGATTGTAACTATGTGGTGCACATAGCGGCTTCTACCTCGGTCTGGCCAAGGAGAAATGAAATGGTAAATCGCGTGAACATAGAGGGTACGCGCAACTTGATGACCGCAGCGCAACGTGCAGGGATTCAGCGCTTCGTGCATGTAGGTTCTGCCAATTCGATGGATCCAGGTACAAAGGATGCTCCAGGAACCGAGGAGAATGCATACACTGGCTGGAAATACAAGAATGACTATTTAGATTCTAAGTATAAGACGCAGCAAATGCTCCTCAATGAGTATGAAAAGAACGGATTTCCTGTTGTAATTGTCTCTCCAACGTTTATGCTCGGAGATTATGATTCGGGACCAACCTCAGGTCGACTTCTGCTTTCAATGGTCGAAGGAAAAGTACCGGGATATAGCAAGGGTGTAAAAAACTATGTGCATGCGAAAGATGTTGCAGTGGCCATAGCCAATGCCTTGACCTTGGGCAGAACGGGTCAGGTGTATATAGCCGGTAATCAAAACCTTGACTATCAAACATTTTTCACGAAAGTGAAAGATATTGCAGGCATCAAGAAAAAACTCATTCGCATTCCATTTTTATTGGTTTTGATGGGAGGCTTTTTCTCTTCCTTACTGGCAAGAATCACAAAGAAAAAGCCTGGACTGAGTTACGGAATGGTTCAGTTGATGGGAATTGAGCAATACTATTCTTCCGCTAAAGCTGTCAAGGAATTAGAAATGCCTCAAACCGATGTTGATCAAGCGATTAAAGATTGCTTGAATTGGTTTCGGGCAAATAATGTGAGGTTATGAAGCGATTTGAAAATAAAGTCTTTGTGATTACGGGATCAACCCAAGGTCTTGGAAGAGCGCTTGCGTTCAAAGTGCTCAATGAAGGGGGGCAGGTTGCTCTAAATGGAAGGAAAGAGGCAAAAAAAGACGAAGTTCTCCAGCAATTTGCGTCATTTCAAAACCGCGTAATCTACGTGGCTGCAGATGTCACGAAATCTGATGAAGCCCGAAAATTAATTGAAGCAACAGTTGCTCATTTTGGTAGAATTGATGTGCTGGTGAATAATGCCGGCATGTCTGCATATGGAAAGTTGGAAGATTCTAATCCCTCTGTAATCCAAGAAGTTGTTGATTCTAATTTGACAGGTTCATTATTTGCGAGTCACTATGCCATTCCTCATATCAAGAAAACAAAGGGCTCTATTGAGTTTATTTCGTCCTTGGCAGCAATACATGGATTAGGTAATTACTCACTTTACTCTTCGGTGAAAATGGCGTATATCGGGGCAGTGCAAAGTTTGAAAAAGGAACTCCATGACGATGGCGTGCATGTAGGAGCGATCTACTTGGGATTTACTAAAAATGACACGACCAAGAGAACATTGAATGCCAATGGAGAGTTGGAAGCCGTTCCAGTGCGTAAAGGATTACCTGTTGCGAGCCAGGATGAATCGGCTGGGGTAGTATTGAACCAGATTTATAAACGGAAAACCTTTGTGGTTCAATCGGCATTGGGCAAAGCAAACTTTTTGGTAAACCGTGTATTACCGCGAATTATTCATGCGGTTTTGCTTAATCAGTTCCGTAAAATGACCAAGGACTAGGAAGCTAGTCTGATCCTTTCTTCAGGTTTAGAGAACCTCATGTAAGTATACCATACCACAGAAACGATGCTGTATGCAATGGTCAAAGGAAGCAACCAATTGTAAGCGCTGTAAAAAATTACACTAACCACTGATAGGCTTAACAAACGCGCTACTTCAAAAGGAAGCGCAATACTCGAATTGTCCATCACTCTTCCTTGAGCAAACACCGAAAGTAAGAGCGTGAATGTTAAAACCACAACCTCAGTGTCTTGAACAATGGATGCCAATGATGGAGCGTCCATTTGCTTGATGATGAAGGTGAGCCTGAAGAATATGGCCGCTGTAGTAATAATCCCGAAAATAATGTAGGCCGACATTTCTTTTGTCATCCTGACATCGCGCTTAATGCGTTCTCCTTTTTCATTGGTTCTGTACATAGATGGGAGAAACCCAACGTCTTCAGGAGTCCAAGCTGGACCTTTGATGAACACTCGTATTTTATCAGCGAAGGACTTCGTTCTAAAGGCGCGTATAAATAGATCTTTCCAGTATGAAAACTGTGCACTTAGCGCACTGTTGCTTTCAAATCCAGAGGTGATTCCATACAATGGTTCTTCATCTTCTCTCACAAATGTTCCAAACATTTTATCCCAAATTATGAAGATGTGACCGTAATTGTGGTCCATGTACTTCTCGTTTCTTCCATGATGAACACGGTGATGCGATGGAGTAGTCATAAATTCCTCGAGAATACCTAACCGACCAATCATTCTGCTGTGGGTTAAAAATTGATAGCCCGCTAAAAAAACGCCTAACGTAAAAATGGTGAATGGGTCGAAACCAATGAGTGGCATCCAAATGAAAAAGAAAGAACGGAAGATAACAGCGAAAAATGAAACCCTGAAAACAGTAGTAAAATTAAGTTCTTCGCTCTGGTGGTGAACAATATGAGCGGCCCATAAGAAATTGATTTCGTGGCTAAGACGATGAAACCAATAGGCAATGAAATCGAACAATATTAAGCCGAGGAGCCAAGTACCTAAGTTGGCTGGGAGCTTTATTGGAGCAACATGCTCATAAAGGTATTGTGAGGCCATCAAAAAGATGACCGCATAAAACAAGTCAAACGAACGCTCAAGAATTCCGCAATAAACATTGGCCAGAGAATCGGCCAAAGTGTAAATCCTGATGTTGTTCTTGTAGGAAGCTACCCCTTCGTAAGAAACGATGGCCAGAAATGCGACCCCAATGATCGCTACCAAGATAAGAAATCCTGTCATGTCTATTTATCTAATCAATCGACCAATAAGCTTGATCTGAATGCTAATTTTCGAAGTGCAAAAGTCATGATAATCATGTAAACTACAACCAATACATGACTAATATCATGATAGTTAAACCACTGGTTAATGCTTATCTGATTGTTGTAAACATATCCCGGCACAAGTCCATACACTATAGCAGTAATAACTAACATGCTACCAATGTTATTGTTTCGGATGTAACCATATATCTGCAGGGGAATTACAAAGCCTGTGAGCACAACAACAGAAGCCAGTTGAGGAATTTCAAAACCTCGCGTTGTTGGATTGAGGATGTAAAATGAAAAGACAATGAACTGAGCTATTAATAGGGCAGTGATACCCTTGTAAATTAACGGTTTTAGGTGTTGTTTAACCTCGCTAAGCGAGCCATAAGCCAATAAGGCTTGCCCTGTCATGCTGCAAAACCAACCGAGCATTTTCCATTCAGGTCCAAAATAAGCCTGAAATCCGTGACCCAGCCAAGCGGCAGAAGTCATTCCAATGGCGTACATCAAGAAAAAGCCCCTGTAATATTTGAACGAAGCTGCGCGCTCAGTTTTATTCTTTGTCATCAACCAAAAGGCAATGCCGCAAGTAATGGCTATAAGAAAATCTGTCAATGCAGTTACAGGCTCCCTCAACTCGAAAGCACCAATAAAAACAGTGGGATTTAAAATGGAATTTGAACTTTCAATCATCGTAAAATGCGAATCCAATCAAAGGTAAAGACGAAAAAAGCCTCGCCCAAGTGGACGAGGCTATCATCTTATTCATAGATTTCTTACAAGTGAATCACTTCATCGTAAGCCGCAGCAGCAGCCTCCATGATTGCCTCACTCATCGTTGGATGTGGGTGTACCGTTTTGATCAGTTCATGTCCGGTAGTTTCCAGTTTTCTAACTGCTACCAATTCAGCTACCATTTCAGTAACGTTGTAACCGATCATGTGTCCTCCTAGCAGTTCGCCATACTTGGCGTCAAAAATGAGTTTTACAAAGCCATCTGAATGTCCAGCAGCTTTAGCTTTACCAGATGCACTGAAGGGGAATTTACCCACTTTAATTTCATGGCCTGCCTCTTTTGCAGCCTTCTCGGTCATACCAACACTCGCAATTTCAGGAGAACAATAAGTACATCCAGGAATGTTGTTATAATCCAATGGAGCAGGTGAGTGGCCAGCGATTTTCTCCACGCAAATGATTCCTTCTGCAGAAGCCACATGCGCTAAAGCTTGACCAGGAACACAATCACCTATGGCGTAAATACCAGGAATATTGGTTTCATAGTATTCATTCACCATGATCTTTCCTTTATCTGTTGCTACTCCAACTTCTTCCAACCCAATGTTTTCGATGTTTGCAATAACGCCAACCGCAGAAAGGACTACATCGCATTCGATGCTACCTTCTTTTCCTTTTTTGTCTTTATAATTCACGGTGCAACCTTTGGCTGTTGTTTTCACTTCCGTCACCTCGGTGCCAGTCATTACTTCCATTCCCGTTTTCTTAAAGCTTCTAGCCAATTGCTTGCTTACATCTTCATCTTCAACTGGAACTATATTGTCCATGTATTCGATCAGCGTTACTTTGGTTCCGATGGTTTGGTAAAAATAAGCGAACTCAGACCCGATCGCACCTGAACCCATTACAACCATAGATTTTGGTTGTTTTGGTAAAGTCATTGCCTCTCTGTAGCCAATGATTTTCTTTCCATCTTGTTTGATGTGTGGAAGCTCTCTTGAACGTGCGCCAGTAGCAACAATGATGCTTTTGGCAGTGATATCCTTCTTTCCGCCTTTAGTATCGGTCACTTCTAGGGTGTTCCCACTTTTAAGTTTACCACTTCCCATGATTACTTCGATCTTGTTCTTCTTCATCAAGAACTCAACTCCTTTGCTCATGCCTCCAGCAACCTCACGGCTTCGTCCGACAATGTTGTCAAAATTGATGTTGCCATCTTTTACGTTGATGCCGTAATCAGAAGCGTGATTCAAGTATTCGAATACTTGAGCGCTCTTTAATAAAGCTTTGGTTGGAATACAGCCCCAGTTTAGGCAAATACCTCCCAATGATTCACGTTCAACTATCGCAGTTTTCAAACCTAATTGAGATGCGCGAATGGCCGCCACATATCCGCCTGGGCCGCTTCCTAATACTATAAGATCAAAATCCATTGATTGTGTTTTATTTGATTCGTTTCAATTCTGAGCCGCGAATTTAATGCAATAGATTCTATCGAATTGCATTGCAGACCAACTTGCTTCAATTCAAGTCAATAAATTTCGCTCATCTTCAGCATTCTCTACTTCCAAAAATGGTATTCAGCTGGTTTTCAAAGTTGCTTAAATCCTGGCAGCCTAGATCTCAACCGATCATCCATCATCAATTTTTTAATTTGACTTTGTGTTGTATTATTGATCAACCAGTAAAACCTACACTTATGATGACATTAGAAATCAAGCATCAAGAATCTTATTATCGAGGTGAGTTGCTGCTTCGCAGTTTTTTCGGATTTTTCTACATTATTTTACCACACGCTTTTCTGCTCATGTTTGTGGGGATTGCTTCCGCAGTATTGAGTTTTCTCTCGTTTTGGGTGATTCTATTTACAGGGAGGTATCCTCAAAGCTGGTTTGAGTTTCAAGTGAAGTACATGCGCTGGTCGCTGAGGGTGAACGCACGTATTTACAATTTAGCGGATGGTTATCCAGCTTTCGGTTTAAACGCTTCTGATGAGCACGTTACGTTTGATGTTACTTATCCAGAATCAGTATCAAGAGGTTCGGTATTGCTTCGAGGACTTTTCGGTTGGCTGTATGTTTTGATCCCTCATGGATTTGTTTTGGCGCTTTTGTCCATAGCAGTTTCTGTGGTGAGCTTCATTGCGTGGTGGGCAGTTTTGTTTACAGGAAGTTTTCCTAAGTCGATGTTTGATTTTATACTGCAATTTATGCGCTGGAGTCAACGGGTGTCTGTTTATATGAACTATATGACTGACGAGTATCCGCCATTTTCAGGGATGCCTGACCGCGCGAGTACATAGACCAATTTGAAAGACTGCATGAGTTTGGAATTGAATGAAGAGTATATGAAGGATGAGGGTGCGTTTTTTCCATTACCACAGCCCGATCAGATTCCTGAAAGGGAGCGGGAGGATGCCATGGGTGCATATTTGATGATGTTCGCGGCCGTTGCTGTTGCTTTGCCATTGCCCGTAATAAACTTAATTGCTGCGATCATTTATTACTTCGTGAACAGAACCAAAAGCAGGTTCATTCATTTCCATTCACTGCAGAGTTTGCTTTCTCAGCTTCCAACCACCCTCATGAATTGGGGGCTACTTTATTGGAGTTTACGGATTTGGTTTTTCAATAGCCTAGAATTTGACGATTACTACAAAGGCTACCTGCTAACGACCATTCTTGCCAATCTTCTCTATTTGATCTTCAGCATTTTAGCAGCGGTTCAAGCACGTAAAGGCCGTATGTACTATTTCATCTTTTTCGGAAAACTAAGTTATCAGTTGGTGTTTTCTAGGTCGAGCTCGATCAAGTACAAGGGAGAATCGGCTGTTCTATATGAAAACAAGCCTCCTCTTTGAAGCCGATGAATTCTTCAATCTGGTTTGACTTCTTTAAGCTTGTCGGTGCCTTTGCGCTGGCTTGGGTTGTTTTTGTTTACGCATCAGATTTCATCCATCCAAACATCGGTGGAGACATCAAAAAATCTGCTGATGCCATGAGGTTGTCTGTTGAAGATGAGGTGAAGCTGGGTGAAATGATTATGGAAATGTATTTGTCTGACAAGCGTCTCGTGCAAAACCCAACGTTAGACTCAGCACTTTCGGATGTCGTTGAGCGACTCAATGAAGGGCTCTTAGAAAGCGAATATCGATTCACATACTATGTTGTAGCTTCTGATGAAGTAAATGCCATGACATTCCCAGGCGCGAATATCGTAGTTAATAGTGGCCTCATTGAATTCAGCGAGTCGCCAGAAGAGCTAGCTGCCGTGATGGCGCATGAACTAGGGCATGCGCAATTGCGACACGTTGTAGATCGTTTTACAGCGCAAATTGGAGTTTCAGTTCTTCTTTCAATATTAACTGGCGGAGATGCATCATTGGTACATGAAATCATAAGCATGCTCGTGTCGTCCGCTTTCAGTCGTTCTCAAGAAGCTGAAGCGGATCTGTTTGGAATGGAATTGTTAGAAAAAGTGCACATTGATCCCAAATCGATGGGCGTTTTTTTTGAACGTTTGAATGCCGAAGAACTGAGCTACGATCAACGGTTGGAGTTAATTATGAGCCATCCACACAACAATGCACGAATTGAGGTAAACGAAGCTTATCGAGTGAAAGATGATTTTTCTTCGCAACCTTTGCCTATTGATTGGAAACGTGTAAAATCATCTTTAAACTAGTGCATGGTAATTGAAAGCTTTTCAAATCCGAAGTACAAGTACCTTCTCAGCCTTTCGAAATCGAAGACAAGAAAGAAAGAAGGTGTCTTTTTAATGGAGGGTAAGGTGGAAAATGAACTGGCTTTTCGCACTGGACATATTCCGAAAATTGTGGTCTTTTCAGAAGCGTATACTTCGCAAGAAGGTATTCAGCATCTCTACGGCAACACTCAAACTCAATTCATACAGCTTTCAAAGGCACTTTTTGATGCGTTGTCATATCAACATGTCCCAGGCAATTACATATGTGTGTTCACTTCTTTTGAATACACGCTAGAGGCTCTAGAAAGTGACGGCCCCTTTGTGGTTTTAGAGAAAATTGAAAAGCCCGGTAATTTGGGAGCAATTTTAAGAACATGTGATGCCCTCGGGGTGAAGAATATCATCGCAACCCAATCGCCCGTAGACTTATTCAATCCGAATATTCTTAGAAATAGTAGAGGTGCGGTTTTTACCACCAAGTGTGTTTTCACCAGCAATGAAGATGCATTCAGTTACTTGAAGCAAGGTGGGCGCGAGATATACAGTGCTGCATTGAATGAAAGTTCGGTGGATTACAGAAGCACACAAACCAAACCCGATGCAGCTTTCGTCTTTGGCTCTGAAGCGTTTGGGTTGTCTGATTATTGGTTGTCACATTCTGATCAAAAAATAATCATTCCAATGCTTGGGGTTGTTGATTCGCTAAATGTTTCAGTAAGTGTGGCCATCGTTATTTCACACCACATGAATAGGAATATTAAGGTCTAGCCGATTTTTTTGCTTGATTAATCAAACGTTTGAGTTTAATCTCTTTTCCGTCAATCGTTTCATCTACTTCGAACAGAGCTATTCTTTTATAGCCTTCAGTGTCTAGAATATAGTATACTGTTTCTTCTTTACTGATTCGCATATCAGAGGTGCTGGCAGGTTGCAGAGTCAGCGCTGGCATATTGTCAACTGCTATTGAAACGACTTCAGAGGTGTCGTTATACACCGTAAAATTCACTTTTTCTCCGAATGGATTTAATAAAAGAAAGGCTAAAACAATAGAATAGATCATGAATTAACAGCTATTTTAACTAACATGTTGCGAATATGCGCAATTAGTTTTTTTTCGATTGATTTTTTTGATCAGGTTATCAACAATGGTTGTGTAATTAATTTAAAATAAATGGTTTAAGGGTGTTTTTTTATTTAAGTCTTCTCAATATGGTAGATTGATTTGGATACCTAAATAGTGAGCATCAATGCTGATGTTGTTCGACCAATGCGCTTCAGAATGTCCTTACCCTTGAATGAAAATAGATGGAGTCTTTTGAATTACCTCAAACATTTGGGAAGCTTCAATAATCTTCAAAGTCTTTCTTCTAAGGCTTTAAGGCTTATGCTTTCGTGTGAAGTGTTGAAAATAGCTTTTCCTTTTTTTACGAGAATTACTTGAGGGCTTTGGTGCGTAACTCCTAGTTTCAAGGCGATGTTATTCGAAACATCCCTATGGTTCAATAGATCCAAATAATAAAACACTGCCCGATCTGTTGCTATAGAATAATTTGATTCTAGCCGGTGCTTGGCAAAGGCGCTTCTGCTGCAAGTAGTGCTGTGCTTAAATAGGATTACCGGTAACTCATGGCTTAACGTCAATGCGTCTTCTAGATCTTTATTGCTTTTTATTCTTCTCCAAGATTGAGGTAAGTCCACTTCATTCGAAAACGTATTCCACATGATTCACTCGTTTCCTGCGAAGTTCAAAAATTCAATCAAATCATTGAGTGATAATTAATACACAAAGCTCAATTGCATCGAAATCGCTATTTGGGCATTCTCCATTTGAAGTTTTTCTTTTTTCCACTTGATCAAGTCTTCCAATCTGAAAGATAGGGAGCACATGTATTCATCTACTATCGCTCCTTCGTCTTTATCATACAGTTTTAGTGTGTATTCCGTGTCATAGTCTGATAAGACTAGAGACGTCTTTTCTTGGCATTTTTGCTGCCCAAGATCAAGGTCCTGCTCAATCTTCTCACCTTGGTATACCATTCTCTCGCCTTGATACAGTTTGAAATAAACATCCGATTTTCCGCCAGTGCCAATGGGGTCCAATGACTCTCCGTTATTGGTTGAGGGAAAAGATAAAATAGACACTTCGTCTAATTTCACAGATTCAGGACGTATTGAGATATGACAGGATTCACCGGTATATCCTTCATCGCAAGTGCAAGTGCCATCAAGGCAATATCCGTGATAAGAGCAGTCGTTTTTTTGACATTGGTCTGAACAGGAGATGCTAAAGGCACCAATTAACAAGATTGAAGCAATTAAATTTTTCATAACTAAACGGTTTTGGTTGTTGGTAGGACTAAACTAGGAGCTCATTTGTTACAATATGTTTACATCTGTCACATTATCAACAACTTATCATAAAATGGTCACAATAAATGTGAATACCAACCATTGGTATTAAAGTCAACCACTTGCAAGGGATAAACGGAAGTAATCGTTGGTGAAAAAGAAATTCTATGGCTCTTGTTTGTGCAATAGGTTATTGTAAATTGCTCCATCTCAAAAAGCACATTATGGCTCGTTTTATTACGCAGAATCAATTGGATATTGGATTGTCTCCCTTCGAACTGAAGTTTAAAGGGAAAAAGAGATCAGAGAAAACACACATGAAAATCATGGACTTTTCTCCTGATAAACTCATTGAATTGAAATTAAAAGACATCAAGGAGGCGATTCCATTCAATGAGACAAATACAGTGTCATGGTTAAATATTGATGGGTTACACGATGAAAACCT
>Ga0181601_10000306_pt1 | contig 39115 bp, 30 predicted proteins | sample 041ome_8_FD_133020 | JGI IMG/M metagenome (GOLD analysis project Ga0181601, IMG submission 133020) | Coastal salt marsh microbial communities from the Groves Creek Marsh, Skidaway Island, Georgia - 041407BS metaG (megahit assembly) | ecosystem: Environmental > Aquatic > Marine > Intertidal zone... | reverse complement strand
TCTCAAGCGATTGTGCCGGGGAGATTCATCCCATCGTTCGCGAAACGATTGCTTGAATTTCATATCAAAACGAACGACGATTTCCTCATGCTCGAACAGCCGTTGTGGTTGAAAAGTTTCATCTTCTTCGAAGTGTTGGTGCAACTGCCGTTGTTTTGCATCTTGTTGCGAAAACTCTCGCGTAAAGAAGAGAAGAACATTCGATTGATTGGTTGCGCGTATTCGAGTCACGTGATGACGACCATGGTTCCAATCTTAACGGAAATCTATCACAGAGGCAGTTTCTCTTTGTTTATGATTTACTTTCCCTACTTTTTTGTGCCTTTGATGTTGTTGCATTCTCTGGCGACGAGCGAAGAAGGAAACGTGTTTAGGAAGAGACGAACGAGCGCGAGAGCAACAACAAAGAGGAAATGAGAGAAGTAGAGAGAGAGAGAGAGAGAGAGAGAGAGAGAGAGAAGAAGAAAACGGACGAGAACAACGCGCAGCGCGTTAGATTATGTTTAAACGCATATATAAATAGACATGTACGACTAGCCCACTCAACGAACGCATCGTAAGACAGACACGTCTTCTTCAAACGAAGGCACTCTGTATAAATTCAATCAAGACTCTGAAGACTCTGAGACACACGCGCGCACAAAAAAATTTTGAAAGCCTCACTCACTCTTGTTGCGTCGTCACTCTCTCTACCGCGCGGCACACACACACGCACACACACAAATCTCGAGAATAGAGCGCGAACCAGACATAACAAAAGCGAATTATAATAATAACAATAACATAATAACGACAACAACGATGACGTCCGAAGGAGGAGGAGGAGACGTCAACGACCCGTTCTATTTAGTGAGAGAAGAAATCTCCGATTCGGTTTCCAATTGCGAAAGTTCCTTCTCTCGACTTGAAGCGAGAGGAGGGTTACCGCTACAAAATTCCTCGAATCAAAAGAAAGAAATGTGCGCGAACATCTCCTCCGAAATTGACTCGTTGTTGTGGCAGTTGAACGAACTCGATCGCGCGACCGAGGCTGCGGAGAGAGACCCGAATCGATTTCGAGTTTCTCGAGAGGAGTTAGAGAGGAGAAAAGCGTGGACTTCGCAAACCAGAGACCGATTAAACGGTTTAAAAGGACGAGTGGATAACGCAATTGTGAGCACTAGCAATACTATTAGCAGCGAGCAAAACAGAGTGAAATCTGTTCTAGATCAAAACCGAAACACGATCGATGATTACATGCTCTCGGATGAACGCGCGATGCAAGACCAGCTGTTTGCGCACCAAGACGAGCAGTTGGAAGATTTATCGCACCACATACGAACAATCGGGAACGTCGGTAAAACTATAGGCGAAGAGTTAGAGCAGCAAGGGAGAATGTTAGAAGATTTAGAGGAAGAGACGGAAGGAGTGAGAGCGAGAATGCAAGCCGCGAATCAGATGATGATTCACGTGTTTAAGAAGGCAGGGGTTCGAGCGCAACTGTGTACAGTGTTCGCTTTAACGATCATCTTAGTCTTGCTCTTTATGGTTGCTTTTGGTTCCGTATGATGAAAACGCGTGCCTCCGTGTGTAAAAAATCATTTTATTTATGTATTTCTATCATCAATTAAAAATATAGCGCATACTTCTACAAACTATTTCTATGTGTGATTTAATCTTCGCAGATGTTCCATTTTCGTTCTCTATCGCACCACAATTTTACCGACGACTGCTTGACGTTCTCGTTGTAATCCAACAATATGTTCTCCGCTGCATCGAAAGAGATCGATCTGACTTCAAAATCGTGGTGTTCGCGTAAGTTTGCGTATACGGCATCTAAAAGTAATTCTCTTCCTTTACCTCTATTTTCTACTTCACCTTCTTCTCCTTTTGCGTATTTACTCTTTAACGTCGCCACGAAGTCGTCGTGCGATCTGTTCGCCCTATATTCCGGTTGTTTCTTTGGGGATTTCAATAAATCCATGAGAGCTTTATCGTAATCGTATAAGAATGACGTGTGGTGTATAAATCTACTTTTACTGATGGATTGCGCGTTCCCACCGAACTTTTTCTCGCCAAACACGTAATCGTTCTCTCGCAAACTGAACGAGGCATTTTTCTCGCGAAGAGCCGAAGAGGAGGAGTCCGAGGAGGACGAAAACATCCTTTCCATCACTTTCCCGTAAAACGCTCCCGTCCATTCCATGATCTTCCTAGGAAACAACTCTAAACCGTCTATGGTGCCTTCGTTGAATATAAAACTCACAAACTGCGTGTTATGATCCACGACTACGGTGCCGCCTCCGGTGAACCGTTTCACCAGAGGCACCGATAACTGTTTCGCTTCGCATTCGTGCACTAACTCTTCCGGTTTCCCAGATATCCCCAACACGATCGTTTCCTCTTTTGCGCCGTCGTTCATAATCACCCAATTTTCTTTCGAATGACGAAATAACGCCTCTTCCACTCGCAAGAGTTTCTTCACGCATTGCAGTCGCGTTCGAACAAAGTTGATTTTTCGAATCACCGACAGCGCCGATGTTGTTGTTGATGTTGTTGCCATTTTTGTCTCTCTCTCTCTCTCTCTCTTTCTCTGATGACGAAAGCAGGAGTAAATTACTAACACGCGTAAAGCACCAGCGAAAAACTATTTTTTAACAATGACATGACGACGATGAGCGATAAAAACGATGTTGATGTTGATGTTGATAAAGTACATAAAGTACTTGTGTGTTTGTGTGTTCACATAAAGTTGAGGAAGAGTGTGTTTTTTCTTTCCTAAAAAAACTGCATTTCCAATTCGTTGAACTCGCACGGCTGCGCGCGAGCTGTTGGTGCACGGAAATAAAACAATTCAAAACACTTACACACACACACACAGAGAGAGAGAGAGAGAGAGAGAAAGAAACGTTTTTCCCGTCTGTTTTGAAAGAAAATGAGCGGTGTTATCGGGGAAGGCAGTAAGAAGAAGCCGAGGAGCATATCTGCAGACAACAACACTGACAACTCAAACGAATTGTTAGAACAAGCGACTGAATTTTTGTGGGATTCGCCGGGGAAGAAGAAGAAAGAGAGCGGAGAAGGAGAGAGGGAGAAAACGCGAGGCGCTGGTAAAGACGACGATGGTTTGTCGTCGTCGTCGTCGGAGTGGACGACGGTGGTATCGAGAGGGAATAACACGAATAAGTCGCCCGCGGCGAAGAGACATTTGTATTTGGACACGAAGCAAATTATGAACAACAACAACAACAAGTCGTTAGGGAAAGACCAAGGGCAACAAACCTCTCCGACGAACGCGCTATCGCCGATGACGAAAGTCATACAGGAGGCGGAAAAATTCATCTCCAGAGAAGAAAAAGATACGAGTAAAACGAATAATAAAGGAAAACCATCGCAGAGAAACTTGAATTTTGATGCCGCCATCAATGACATAGAGGAAGCGAAGAGTAAGAAAAAGAGCAACAACATCACGTCGCCACCACCGAAAGTAAAAATGCACCAAAAAAAGATTGAAATGCGAGACCAGGACGATGATTACTTTTCGGAAAGTGGTGGAACGCCATCGCCGAGTGCTGGGCGGAAGAACGGATACTTTACCAACAAGGCTGATTCGACGCAGACGAAGGAAACAAACGGTAGGAAAGAGAAAGAGAACAATCGCAGCAACAACGAAAACAACAAAACGGTGACTTTCAACACTGCGGCGAGGACAATTGCGCCTTCGCATGTTTCATCTTCACCTCCCACGTCAGAACCGGCGTTTGCTACGAGATCGAGCAACCAAGGACGAAGCGCGGTGTCTTTTCAAAATTTATCGAGACAATCTTCGGTAGACCAGATGGAAGCGATGTTCTCACCGAGCGATGCTTTAGATGCGTTTGGTATGCCGTCTCCGTCCGGGTCCATGTCGAATTTTCTCTCCGAAAGTGGAGATGAAGGGGACGACTTATCTCAAAGAGGTAAAAACTTAGGGAAACACGTGAAGATTATCCGTCAAGAAAGTGTTTCGCAGATCGATTCGATTTTAGAAGGAGAAGAATACGATCCTGCTCGACACGACGAAGAGGAAGATAGCAACACGGACGAGGATGGTAAAAGTGCGACGTGTTTTGACTCGGATACGCAAAGACGAGAATCTGCGACGTCGTCGCGGAATCAACAAATAAAAGGAGGAGGATTCGGATCCCCGTTCAAGACGCGCAATAAAGCCTTTGCGAGCGGAAGCGATGTGGACGACTCCGATTATGACAGGACAAATGTGACTCACAACAAGGCAAAAAGGAACACCGACAAGGACTTGGACGAGCTCTACACGATGAAAGATAAGGTTACGGAACATTTCTTCGCGTACAAAAACAAACCAGATTTTACTCTCGAACAAGCGCAGGAGATGTTGAAGAAAGCAGAGGAGTTACTCGCCGGAGATGCGAAATCGGCGTTAGAAATCGACCAGAGATTAATGTTGCTTGAGCAAGAGTTGCGTGAAATGCGTCAAGACGCGACGATATTCTTTTATGGCGTGGGAGGGATTTTCTTGGCGTGGACCGGAATGAAAGTTATTGGTTACGTGGCGTCCTTCTTCGGTTGATTCTTTTAGTATATACCCTTTTTGATGTAAAACAGATAGTTCAGAACACATACGCACTACGCTCGCGTTCCCGTTCCATCTTTATGCAACCAATCGAGAATTTTCGTCAAGTCGCCGTCGCCAAGGGAAGGAACCAGTTTTTTTAGCTCTCTTTTCTCCGTTTCTCTCAATTTCTGACCTCTTTCTGGATTGGCCTCGTCCGCGGAGCGTTTCGCTTTTCTCGCGAGCTTGCGCAACAATTCGTAATCTTCGTGCGCAAAGTATCTCGTCTCTTCCGCTAAATCTTTTCTGCGCATATCTCGCGCGATAGTTTCGCCCGTGCGTCCGTAAGTCGTCGCCGGCGAATATTTTTGTATCTTTTGCGTTGTTCTGGGTGCTGTTGTTGTTGCTTTCGTCGTCGATCTTCTCAGAAGGAACGAGAATACGGACGACAACGACGACGACGAACTTCTTGAGACGATCATTATCTCGTTTGTTAATGACGATAAATGGCGTGTAATGTTCGGTGCAAACAGCTCAGCGCGGTTCGGTTTATATTTATGGGGGTTCAAAAATACTGGACAAAAAAAGCAGTAATGATTTTACTGTTATTAAAATTCTTACTTCAACCCGAGCGGCTTGACATCCTCAATCGGTCCAGACCGAATGAAATCGGCCCAATACTCCGGCAACAACAGCGCCATGACGTGTGGTTCTGTTTTCCGCTCCAACGCGACTTCCAACGTCAAGCACTCTTCTAATAACTTTTCTAAACCTTTTCTCGCTTTGTTAAACATAGGCGACAAGGACTGCGCCGCGCGTTCGGACTCGGCCGGAGATAACCAAACGTGTCTTTTCAGCTGAGGAACTCCACCCGCGGTAGCGCCGGCTAAGTCATTCAATTGAGATGTTAAGATTTCCTTCAACCCTTGCGCTTCCTTTAAGAGCTGCGCGGATTCTTCCTGGTCGTTTTCATCCGATCGACACGCTCGACCGAACAAAGCGGCGAGAAGGTATTGCACTTGCTTCACCCCTCTCTCTTTCGCTAAGCGTTCTAAAATCCAGTCTTGTACCATGGCAGACTCACCCGGGCGTTGCCACAAAACATGCGCTAAGAGCAACGTGTCGAAATCGGAAACCACGGAACGACCATCCGTATACGCCGCCACACGCAATAAAGTCACCGCTTTCAACAAACGACGATCGGAGACGTAAATGGGCGGTTCGCACTTGTCCTGTAAATGAGCGCGCAAATCAGTCATCAAGTTAATGACAGAATCTGGAACGGTAGTTGTCTCGCACGCTTTTTCTTTGACGCCCTGGAAATCGCTCGCTTTCAATGAAAACTTTTGCTCGTCGTTGATATCCGCTCTCGCTTTCGTTTCAGACGCCTCGGAGAGTTTCAACAAATCTCTCAGCGCCGTCGAGGATACTTGCTCTACCGAAGATCTCAATAAAAATCGATCGTACAACGCATCCAACTCTTCGCTTTCTGGTAACTCGTTCGACGCACCGACTAAGCACAGCAAAGGAACTTCAATGCGCTCGTTGCCGTTATCGAACAAGCGCTCGTTCAAAATAGTCAGCAAAGAGTTCAAAATCGCTGAGTTCGCTTTGAAAATCTCATCCACGAATGCGACTCGTGCTGTCGGTAAATATCCGTCAATTTTTCTCACGTACATATCTTTTTCCAATCCAACCATACTCAGCGGTCCGAACAACTCTTCTGGGACGGAAAATCTCGTCAACAATCTCTCAAAATATTGTCCTTGCGTAAACGCCGAGAGCCTTCGACCAATCTCAGATTTTGCGGTCCCGGGCGGGCCTAATAGCAATAAATGTTCTGAGCAGAACGCCGCTAGCAAGAGCAATCTCACTTGCGAATCTCTCTCGACTAAGCCTTCTTCCAACATTTTCGTCGCCTCTCTGATTTTCTCTGATAATTCGCCTTGCAACTGCATCTGCGCTGCGTTTTCGTCCCCTTGAGAAGTCACTTTATCTGCACCTTCTAATATCGGTTTTAACATCTCAACCACTCTGGTTTTCACTGCGGTTTCCTCTTTGCCAATCAACGCGTCTTGTTCTCTCTGTTTCACTTTCCAATCCGGCTCTGCAGATGATGACATTGCTCGCGTTTTGTAATGATGACGACGATGTCGACGATGAGCGGTTGATGACGAAGACGAAGACGAAGATCGATTGCATCTTCTCAGAGAAGAAGATGAAGACGCTGACGATGACGTAAATAAAGAGGAGGAGAGAAGTAAAGAAGTGGACTGCGACATGATGATGCTGATACTGCGCGAGCTGAGTTTCTTTTTTCGCTTCGCTTTCTTTTCCTTGGATTTCTATGTGAAATATATCTTCCTCTTTCGTCGTGTGGTCGCGCGTGACCTTCAGAGAGAGAGAGAGAGGGAGAGTTTTGGAGAGAGGAGGTTTCCTTCCTGTTATCCGTGTCTTGTGGTGCCGGTTTTCTGCGCGACACGTGACGATTTCGAATTTTTCGAATTTTCGATCTCTCTCCTTTTTGCGCATCAACACTCGTCAAAAAAAAAACGAAAAGGAAGAGAAAAAATCACACTGAAGAAGAAGAAGAAGAAGAAGAAGAAAGAGCGCTTTCGAGACGCGCGCGTGGTGTCAAAGTCAAAGCGGCTTTTCGTGAATCTGTTTTCACGTTTTCTTTTGTGTGTGTGTGTTTATATATATATATATAGGGGTTGGGCGAGACAGAAAATAGAAAGTGATGATGATGCTTCAACGACAGCAACAACAACAACTACTACTATTACAGAGTGTCCAACATTACCACCAGCGAGTAAAAATCGCACTCTCGCAAACGAATAAACGTCGCAGCGCGACGAGAAGAAGAGGAGCGAACGGTTCACGAAACGCATCTGAGGTTGTCCATGTTTCCTCTTCTGCCTCGTCTTCTTCTGGAGATGATTCTATCAAAGATATCGATGTGGTCACGCTCGGAAATATGTGCGTGGACGTGTTCCATTCCGTTGAGTCTCTTCCCGAAGACAAGAACGAGTTGAAGACGACGGAAACTTTGAACGATTTATTGGCAAGAACGGAAAAAATGAAAGCTATGGAATGCGAGGAGTTGGAGGTTGGTGGCAACACGAACTTCTTGATCGCAGCGAGTCGGCTCGGGTTGAAAGCAGTCTCGTTAGGACAGATTGGAAACGATTTTTACGGAACGTTTATGAAGGAAGTGTTGCGCGAAGAACGCGTCGGGTTTCAAAGTTACGAGGAAAAGCAGAATTTATCTTCATCGGCGTCATCTACTAATAGTACTTCGGAAAGTCGAACGTTGGTGTGTTTCGTGTTAGTGGATGGATCTGGTTCGCACGCGTTTTGTTCCTCGTACGATCTCGGCCCGTGGCCGTTGCTCGCGGAAAAATACAAGCTCGGCGCAGACGTGAAAGCGGCGTTGAGGAAATCGAAGGCTATGTTTGTGAACGGATTTGCGTTCGATGAGCTCGCACCGAACGACGTCGTCGAAGCGGCGGATATTATTCACAAACACGGCGGCGCAGTATTTTTCGATCCCGGTCCACGCGCGTTTACCTTTCACGAAACAGAGTTGCGCAAGAAAGCTTTAATTTCACTCATAAAGCGAACAGATGTTGTTTTAGCGACCGCGGAAGAGTTAGCGGCTTTAGTCGAACACCCGAACCCAAACGAGGAGCTGTTGCAGAATCCTCGAACGTTGGCTTATAGCTTGTTCAACCACCCGCAATTTGAAGGCTCGGGCAACTTAGAATGGATCATCGTAAAGCTCGGCCCGGATGGCGCGGTTTTATTCTCCAAGAACGATATGGATATCGATAGCATTAAAGTAGGGTCACCCAAGATTGAGGTTGGCGACACGGTAGGGTGCGGTGATTCCGCGGCGAGCGCCATCGTCATGGGATTTCTCGAATACAAAAAATTGACGGCGACGAAGAACCGTATCGGTAACGATGATAGTAGCAAAGGTAGCGGCGATGTTACCGGTAACAACAGTAGCAATAGTAATAGCACGACGGCGACGAAGGAAGTGAAACAACTTTCGGCGAAAGCAACTTTGGCTTTAGCCACTGCAGTAGGCGCGGCTACCGCGTCGAGAACCGGCGCGGGACGGAACGTCGCTACGAAACAGTTGACTCAAAATTTGTTGATAGCGCAAGGTGGAGACGAACGTAAGGGCGCGTGTGAATACAGCGAGGCACTAAGAGTGTTAGAGAGATACGTTGATTGATTGCGTCAGTGAATTGTGCTTTTTGCGTTTGTTGTAAAATACTTTTTCTCTCTGTTTTCTTCGCGAGTCTCACAGCAGCAAAAAAGAAAATTTTTGCGGGGGAGTCCGCGGCACTTCTTCATAAAATTTTTAACGGGAAATGCCGCGACTCATCGATGACGACCACGACTCTACGCCGCTCTTAGCGACGAGTCTTAAAAAGGAGTCCGCGTTGCCGTGGTTGTCATCTTCAAAAAGAACTATTTTGTTCATCGCGCTGCTGTTGACGTGTTTTTCTGCGGTGTTTGGAATACATTCGCGAGTTTTGGCCGCCGGTGGTGAGATAAATGGAAGCGGACAAAAATCCCACTTGCCGCTGGCGTCCTTGGGAGCAAACGGAGGAGGTATCACCGATGCTGAAGATGAACGCAATAATATGAATAATATGAATAATAATATGAATCACGATAATATTGTGAGAAGCGAGAAAGACCAAGCGCTGCTACGCAACGAGTTTAACAACGAGGAAGATATGAACGTAAATAATAATAGTAATAATAATAAAAAGGAGTTGGATAAGAAACGTTCTTCCGAGGACAACAACAACAACAACAACAACAACAACGAGAAAAACAAAGAGATATCAACGGTAAAGACTCCAATACTACCTGACGAGCTGCCGCAAGGACGAAAGCGCTTGTTTTCTTTGTTTACGATTTACCGAAAAAATGTGGCGCCGCAGCTCGGAGATTTCGCGAGTTTCGCGAAAGATTTGTTCAACAACAAACCAGCGGCAAAATCAAACGAGGATGACGACGACCATGAGTCAGATTACGACGAAGACATCAGCGACCCTCCCGCAATTGGAGGCTGGTAAACGAATCCGTGCGCGCGCATATTTTAGATGCTGTAATATATATTTTAGTAGTTATTGCATTTGTATGATATATGTTTCTATGTGACATTACTTTACTTTAATCCTAGGCTACCCAAACCTAAATCTAAGGCGTCGAGCGGATCAGCTTTCTTGTTATTGTTATTGTTTAGACTATTGTTATTGCTAGGAAAGTTTATTTTCGACGGCGTCGTCGCGACTGCGGCGAAATCGGAAAATGGATCCTTCGGCATTACGGCCGGCTGCGCTATTGGTGGTGTCGGCGTCGACTCCATTCCAAAGAATAAATCGTCGATCACAACAGCTGGTGCTGGAGCAACTTGCGCGCGAGGTTGATGTTGCGTAAGTTGTTGCGGCTTCGATACGTTTGCCTCGAAACCAAACAAATCTTCGGCACTTTGGTATGGGGTCCCCGTAGACGAGGAATGATTGGTGCTCGTTACTTCCCCGCCTACACCTACACCTAAGAGATCGTCGAGAGAGATTGTCGAGGAGGCCGTCGTGGACTTACGAGTGTTACTCGCCGGTTGATTTTCAAAGAACAGGTTCGTACTGTTGGCGCTCACGAAGGCGTTGCCTCCTTTCGGAGGTGGCTTCAACGTTGCACTAAAACCAGCCGGATTTGGCGAGCGTGGAATAGGAGCGTCCCGGATAACAACTTTAGGAACGAACGATGGTGGTCCTTTGCTTCTCTGCTGGTTGCCTCCTCCACTTGTCAATCCATCGTCGTCGCCGTTATCGTCGTCGTCGTCGTCGTCGTTGTTGTCCTGGAAAGCGTCGAGTACATTGCTCATAGCGCTCGTTCCAGATTGAGCAGCTTTGTTTGTTGACGATGCAGGTGTTGTTGCTGATTGTGTTGTTGTTGCTGACATTGTCGACGACGTCGTCACCCGAGCGACGCTATCGTTATTATCATAAGTTGCTCTATTACTAGTATAAGTATCATTCGCATTCCGTGCAGCTCGACTCGCAGCCTTCAAATCTTCGTTGCTCATCCCGCTATACTTCCCTCGGTTTACCCTCGCCTTCTCTCTGACTTCTTTCACTCGTTCGGGATCCTCTAGGAGAGCGATTATGGTCGTCACTTTCTGTCTGATGTTGATCCCTTCGTCTCTTCCTTTCTCTGGATCTCGATGTTCGAAAGTCTTCAATGGTTGCAAGTCTCTCCCTATTCTTCTCGTAATCTCTCTCACGATTGTTTCGCTTCCGTTGGCGATTAAAAAGTCAATCACGGTCAGCGCTTTGTAACACAACCTCCACTCTAAATCTTTCTTTTTCAATCTGTTCTCGAACAACACTCGCAGGATTATTCTCGTCTCCGACTCTCCCTCGTTCATTCCGCCACTATTTTTTCTCCTCGCTTCTTCCTCGTCGACGGTTCTTTGCGCTATCGATTTCAACATTTCTCCGTGTGGCCCCCACTTCTCTTTGTCCGTCGCCTCTAACACCAACTGTTCGCACTCCGACAGACCTTTCAAGGCGTACACGCCTTTCCGGACTTTTTGCTGCAAAGCGTGCGGGAGGAAATCCATCTCTTCGCTCTCTTCTTCTTCTTCCTCTTCTTCTTCTTCTACGCGAAAAAGTGCAGAGTGTTTTCTCTGGCGTCGCAAAAGACATCAGAGAAAATAAATGTTTACTCGTACGCATCAGAAAAAAAAATCACACACGGCATCAGCGCAAAACAAAGAGACGTCACTTTATAGCATTGCTTCAACAGCACCGAGCAGCAGCAGCAGTAAAAGCAGTAAAAGCAAAGTGAAGAGCAAGTTTCGCGAGTGAACGGTCGTCGTCGTCGTCGTCGTCGTCTGCGCGTCTCTGTGTACTCTCTTTGTCTTTGCTTGTTCCGGACTGAAGTAAATATACGAAGATGATGTCGACGATGAAAAACAACAAGTACTATTCGTCGTCGAATTCGTATCAAGCGCGACGACAGCAGCTGTCCAAGTGCATTCGCGCGGCGGGATTGATTTTGCTTGGTATGATTGTTTTGAGCGTGCAAGAGAGTTGGTATTATTCCTCATCAAACACGAATACTAGTTTTGGCTCGTCTGATGTACCGCTGAGAAGGAGTGCGAGCGAGGAGTGGACGAACGCGAAAGCGTACCACGGAGGAGGAGGAGGAGGAGGAGAAGAAGACCACCACTCTTCGTTTCGATATCAATTCATGCATAATCATCATCAAAATCACCTTCACTCGCACAGCAGCGATAGCGAAGATCCGTTAGATTTACGGAAACGATTAAAGCGAGCTCTCACGGCGCGTCCACCGGCGTTTGAAAGAGCGTTGATGGAATACGTCGAGAAACACAAGAGTGCGACGACAGGGTCGAAGAAAGACAGCGAGAACCATAAATACATCGTATACGTATCTGGAGGGAACGATGGTTACGGGAATAGGCTTCCAGGCGTGGCGATGGCATTTTTGTGGGCGTTATTGACGGATAGAGTGTTGTTGGTGCATTGGAGAGATACGTTTCCGAACCCGGCGAGTTGGGGGAAGTTGTTTCAACCGGGCGTGGAGATGGATGTTGACAAATTGAGAGACAGTTTGAGCGATAAAATTTTGCAGTACGTTCCAATAGGTTCGTCCGCGTCGTGCGGGAATAGTAACAAGAAAGGGAGTAGCAGTAGTAGTGGATGTGCGATGATCGTTCGAGACGATTACGCGAAAATCGCAACAAAGGATTTAAATCAACAGTACCCGGAGAAAGTATTGTTGTTCAAATCGGATGATTACGCCATGCCTCTGTTGGTGAATAACGAACACTACAAAGAACAAGTGAAGGCGTTATTCAACAACAAACACGCGAACGTGTTCGGGCACATCGCGAGATGGTTACTAACTCCTTCGCCCAAGATTCAAAAAACTGTGGATCGGACATTTGAGAGTTTAGGAAAATACAATTTTGGGATGCACTTACGCATGCAGAAACCGATGCCGGCGGGTGGTGATAAAGGCGTCAAAGTGCCCGAGCCAGAGGTTTTTTTCAGGTTTGCGCGAATGCGCGCCGAAGCGTTGGGATTTCCAGCTTCTGATACCGTATTTTATTTAGCTTCCGACGACGCTCGTGCCCGCGATCGAGCCACGGAGTATTTTAACAAAAGAGGATTGACCGTGCGCTTTATGGAAGGTATTAAATTTGGAAACGATGGCGACCGAACATCGGTGGAATCGTTACAAAATGCCATCGCAGAGATGCGCGTTTTAAGCATGTGCGATGAGATTGTCGGTTCATACGGGTCCTCGTTCTCTGCCGTGGCGGCGAGCTGGGGTGCGATAACGAAGTACGATATCCGAGCGGACGGGTCGTATTGGAACACAGGTTGGAACGAACCGTGTTGGCGATTCGCGAGCAGAGGACATAACGCGGCGATTAGCGATGCTGCGTCTCTTCCTTACCACGAAGGATGTCATGAAGGTATGTCTACGTTTAAAGATTGGCAAAAATCAAATTGGAATAAGGGTAAAGGACTTTAGAAGACGAAGCGTTTGTGAATAAACAAAACAAATTTTAGGAGCAAAACTGACGCATCACGCTCGACTAATACTTCGCATTAAAAGATCTTTACTATTTTTTTCTTCTATTCTCTGTGGTCCCAAAGTTTATCGTAAAACTTCTCATAGCCAAAGTCCTCGCTACGCATTCTATCGCAATCCCTGTTCTCATTCACACCTTTTGGTTTCGTAAACCCAATTTCGCATATTCGTCCAGTCGAACCGCCATGTTTGCAAAAATGACTTTCCGCTTCTAATCCCGTCTGCATTTTAGAATCAAAAGCTTTCGCTTTGTTTTCATCTTTGAACGTACAAAACGCTTTACTTGCAGTTTCAAGAACTAGAACTCTCTTATCGGTTTTTTCACCGAACTGTTCTCGAATCTCTTCGTCTGTTGGGAACTGTCTAGACAAGGAAACCGTTTCGATGCTCTGCTTAATTTTGTCGCTCGTTTGAGCGTTTGACAAGAATGAATACTCGCGGAAATGTAAACCGGCGCGTTCCAAATTCGGTAAGTTCGTCACGTGATCCATTGGACACTTATTATACGGAGGATGAATGTCCGCACCTGGAATGTAACACTGTGGAAGAACGTTACCCCAGTACCGATCGCACAAGCATGAGAATTCGGGAAGGATGGGAATGCGGTTCAAAATTTCCGCATATGCGAACAAGTTCCTCAATACCAATCGATACCACGAGGCAAGTTTCAAATGGTTCTCGATGCCTAGAGATAATAACTCTTTCGGTGGTTTCTCTGAAGTCATTATGAAGTTACCACCGTCGTGATACTCTTTCGCATCGATCAACCATAACTGATGTTCGCGCAAGCGTTGTCGTTTGCCTCTCGCTTGCGAAAATTGATACGTCGTGTGCACCACAAAAGGCTCGACGTTTAAGTGCAAGTGCATTTGCTGAATGAAAAAGACATGACCTGAAGTAAATAGAGTGAGTGGTAATGCGCCCAACTTCAAATCTTTCGAAGCTAACGCGACGTGCAATTTGTGTCGCTCTGCACCTTCCCTTCTATTCTCGATGTCTATTTCGTCCAACCGTTGCGGCGGTCTCAAACCGGAGCCTTGGCGTAATAATCTGTTGAATATATCCTGATCATGCTCAAACTTATGCGTGGTTGTTTCTAATGCCACTTGCCAATCTTTTAAAAACTCTTTCGTCTTCTCAGTTGGATTTAAGAACAAAATCCCGGTGTTGAATTGATCGTTCCAACATCCCCTAACTTTCTCCTCGTTCTTATAAGACAAACAATCTGTGCTAACTGCTATGTCCACGTATTTCGCCATTTCATTCGTTGCAAACCACTCTCGCGGGTCTTTCATCCACGCCGTATCGCAATCCGAAACTAAAACTCTAAATCCTTTCTGCATCAATCGCAGCAAAAAAGATGCCTTCAAAGCGCCTATTTGTTGAAACGCTTTTCCAACCATGGTCACTTTTGCGTTTTGATCGTGCAATGGCTGTCCGCCTGTCGCCACGACGCCATGCGTGTACCTCAACTCTTCGTCGCCCAGATACGGAATGTTGTTTTCTTTGCATACTCTTTCTGTCTCGGCATCGAACGCGGCGACTATGACGTTCCTAATGTTCAACTTTTGCGTGTGCGCATACCAGTTCAACATAAATTCGTGAAACCCGGCAGAGGCGAACGCGGCGAATACTATGTTGTTTTTGTCTAACGAGTCCACGTGTTCTACTACGCCTTGACGTTCGTTGTGTTCTTTTTCATCACGATTATTACGAACGCGCTTCTCATCGTCCTGGCTTTCGCGTCGAAATGGTTCTCCTTCCCTTCCTCGCATTCGTTCTTCCATTCTTTGCTTCCTCAACTGTTCCTCCTCTTCGTAGGACAACTCTTTTTTCTTCTCTCTTATTCTCGCGTTTACGCTCGCTGTTTTTGAACGTCTGTCGTCGTAAACATCTGCGTTGATGCGTGACTGATCTCTTCTTACCGCGTGGTTTTCTCCTGCTCTTTTCATTTTTCTTTGTCCCCCGGAGGAGAAGGAGGAGAAGAGTTGATTATGATTTTGGTGATGATTCGTCTTTTGCAATTTCGTTTCGAGGAGGCCCGCGCACACGAGGAACAACGCGAAGTAAAAGACTAACTTCCGTCGTCGCGAGTAGGAGGAGGAGAAGGAGGAGAAAGAAGAACGCAATGATGCTTTTGAGTAGTGTGGGTTATTCAGCATCATCATCGTCATCACAATAATAATAACAGCGACAACGGTTTGTGAGTCGACGTGCTTTGTGTCGAGTGCCGTTCTGTTGCACGAGATTTTTTGAAAAGAAAGCTCCAAGCGCCAAAAAAAAAGAAGAAGGAATCCCTACCATAATACATATACGAAGGAAAGATAGATAGAAAGAAAAGAGCATCTCAGGTGAGTCACGCGGCGAAAGTTTTATGAACGACTACGACGGAGACGACTCGTGTTGTTCTTTCTTTTTTAATCTGTGTGTTTCGCGCGTGCCTCGCGTCTTTGACTTTCCCTCTCTCCAAGCTTATAATCCTAAGAACACAAATGCCTTTTTTACACATTTGATTGCTTCTCTTGAAAGACTTGGTACATCAAACCTTCCATCTCTCTGTCTCAACGCGGTAATTTCTCGATGTGGCGTCGAGGAGCTCTCGATACTTTTATGTAGTTATTGGGTTGCGTTTTGGATGAGTTGAACATTTATTCGTTACTTTGTTACTTTGAAAGTTTTGCGTATCGACGACGACGACGACGACGACGAGGGGTTTGCTGAGGTAGTTGAGACACAAAACACTTCCAGCAGACGGTCCTACTTTTTATTCGTCTCTTTCATTGTAACCTGTATTTTGTACTGACGAGGTGTTTTTGCACGCGTGCGGGTATAGAGAAGAGCACAGAAATAAGCGAGTTTCTTTCTTTCTTTCTTTCTGACAATGTCGGTTTCATCCGTATTTGTCGCGCCCCCAGTCTTAGAGACATCCGCGAGAGTTGAAGATGAAGAAGAATACGGGGAAGAAGAAGAATCGGATTTTGAGCAAGACGAAAAGATTGATCCGTCGTTACGTTCGCAGTGTTTGCCGTTGGACACGGCACTCCCAGACTTTGAAACGGAGGAACCGGTTGACGGATTTGAGTATTTGAGAAGGGTACGATACGAGGCAGCGACTATCCCAAATGTCGTCGTCTCTGACGTGAATCCTCGAGATTACGATAATAAAAGAACACCAAAGATTTTAGAGAAGCATGGATTTGTATCAACAAGTGATAAAGGGTTGGGTAGGGAGAAAACCATGCGCATACTCGAGCACGCGAGAACGAACGCGGAGTGGACGAAACAGTTTTTAGCTTCGTTTTCAAATTTACGCGTCACGATGCGACGCGCTTTAGACGCCGAGGATGAGAAGATAAAGCAAGGCTCGCGTAGAAACATTAATAGAAAGTACATAGCACCTGAGAAACTGGAGGCGGTACCATTGATGACCGATGTCGTGGCGTTGGACGATGTGACTGTTAGCGCGTTGTTTCGGAAATATTGTTACTCATTTGCCGAGAAGAAAGATGGGAGTGAAAAAGAAAAATTGAAACACGCGTGGTTTTTCGCGCTCTCCGTTCGCGTGAGCATGCCACTCGACGGTGAAACGCAAGCAGCAGTGAGACGAGTCTCGAGGGTGTTTGCCAAAAAACTCTCGTCGTCGTTTGATGAATCTGAAGAAAAGGAAGACGAAGAAGAGCAAAATGCCGGTCGCAACGCAGCGTTGAACATCGGATTAACCATCGCATGGAAATACTTCAATCAGCCACCATTCGACGATAAAGAAGAAGAGGATAGCAATGATGAAATAGATTCTATAGATAGAGAATTAGAGCGCGTATTGTAATAACCATATTAATAGAATAGTTTAGTCAATTCATTTATTGGTTTCTCTCTCTCGCGCGCTTCAGGTTGTGCCTTCTTCTCAGCATCCGGGCGGCCAAGTCAACTGCTGTCCTCCAATCACGTGTAAATGTAAGTGATATACCGACTGGCATCCATCTACGCCGTCGTTAATAACCACTCGGAAACCTTTATCCAACTTTTCCTGTTTCGCTACCATTTGGGCAACGTACATGCAATGCCCTAACAACATCTTGTGATCCTCGTTCGCTTTGCTCAACTGCGAAAGACCAGCCTTGATTTTCGGAATCACCAAAAAATGCGTCTTGGCGACGGGATTGACGTCTTTAAACGCCATTGCGAGGTTGTCTTCGTATAAAACCGTCGCTGGTATTTCTTTGCTAACGATTTTATCGAAAATGGTCGGCTCCGTGGAGTCTTGCATCCCTTTCAAAAACGCTTCTTGCGCGTTTAACTGCTCGTCGTTTTTAGAAGCCATCGTTCTTTTAATAATTGTTGTATTCGTGCGTCCTCCTCGTGTTAATAACGATGAAGGATGGGATGTGCGCAATGATGATGATGATGATGATAAAGAAGAATGCGGTATTCTTTTTAAAGTTCGCGTCGATGTTTTCAAAGGATAAGAAGAGAGTAATAAAACGCGCGAAACGATGATGTTCGTTGCCATATAAAAGTTTCTACTCGTATTTTGGCAATTTTTTACGTCACGCGCGTGTTTTTGAACAAAAATCAAAAAACAAAGTCAGTCGTCGTCGAAAGAACTCTCGTACAACAACTCCGCACTTTCTCTCTCCCTCCTCTCGCATAAAATTGTACGCGTATACATACACGCGCGCGTATATATACCACCGTCACCACCACTACTACTACGGCAAGAGCATTCTATCGATCCGGGGATTGAGAGAGAGAGAGGAGAGAGAGAGAGAGAGAGAGAGAGAGAGAGAGAGAGAGAGAGAGAGAGAGAGAGAGAGGAAGGTAAGCGAAGAAATTAGGTAAATTTAAAACGTGTGCGGGCAGAGAAGAAGCGAAGAAGAAGAAGGAACCAGAGACTATTACGAAAGACTCGGAGAGAAAAGAAAACTGTCTCGCGATGGAGGATAATTACGACGAGGAGGAGGAAGAAGAAGAAAAGGGTGTCCCCAACGCTGCGAATAATGCTACCACCAACGTCGCGAACCAGCAACCCACCGTCCCTATGACGAAAATCGTACAACCGGCGACGATCGGCCGAGTTGCTTCGACCGATAAAGGAAGCGGAGGAGATGTTCTCGTCCATCACAACCCGTCGATGCAACCGGGAAAGATTTTAAGATTCACCGAACTGATGCACCCTCAGAAATCTTTGGAGGAAGAGAGAGAAATCGCGAGAGAGAAAAGGAGACAGAGGAAGAAAGAACGAGAAGAGGAGGAAGACGAGGAGGAAGCAGTCAGGAGGTTGGAAGGGGAAAACGATGACGACGCGGGAGAAGAAACGGATGACTCTGAAGAGGAAGAGCAAGAAGGAGATGGCAGTAAAGATGGCGCTTCTGACAACGAGGATTTGAATGGATTTCATTACAGAGGCGAGAAGCTTCTTCCCAAAGTTAACCAAGTGTTGCTCGATCAGGACTTGAACGACGATATCGATCGGAAATGGAGACCAGGCGGGCGAGTGGATCGTGACGACGTGACGTTAGCCGCAAGAGTAGCTGGTATGTACGCGAGCGAGCAAGAAGCGATGCGAGAGGCGATGGCGGATGCGTTAGACATCGATGAGATAAAGAAGATAAAGATCACAGAGCTGGAGAAGGAGAAGTATTTGGTGGGGGTTGAACAGAAAGATTGGGAAGATGATGTCATGTGGGACGATGAAGTAGGAGAAGCAAATGGGGAGCAAAAGAGACGAGCTACGAGTAGCGAGGTTGAGGCTAGTACGGCAGAACGAGAACAAAGCGACGGAGTAGCAGTGGTAGGAATAGCAGAAAAAGAAAGAGACGTGAACAATGACGAGGACGGAGAAGACATGGAGAATGACAGGAAAAACCGAAAGTCGGTCGTTTCTGTGCCAAAATTGGATAGCGCGACAATACACGCAATGAAAAGCTCGCGCGTCAAGATGTGGGGTGAGTATACGGAGCAGCCCGATGATGAAGATTCAAAATCGACGGCGTCTTTGGAATACTTTGAAGTGCCCGATGAGAATTCCTTTCAAACTTTACGCCTATGGACAGAAATTGATGAAACTAAAAACAAGGTGAACGAAAAAATAAAATCGAACAAATATTCAAATCCGAACGCGGCAATGCAAGATCCGAATTCGCTCGCGTCTGGTGGTTCAAAAGAAGATATCAAAGTTCTTGGGCAAGCAGAAGCGCGCGCACAAAGCGGTGGCTCTCATCGATTAGCAGGTTTAGATAAACTGGTCGTTCGTATTGTCGGTCAAAGCGATTTACCACCGGAGGCAGCACTATTCACGGCCGAAGAAGATGCAAAAGCAGACGCCGCTGCTAGAAAGAACGTACAAACGTACCAAGAGCGCGTTTCGAGGGAGCTCCAAGAGCGCGGAGCGCTAGAAATGTTGAAACGAAAAAACCAGGAATTGCTTGCTGGCGATTGGGTGGATGAAGTTTCATGGGACGGAAATCCTGTGTATACGGACGATATTGGTGATCCTTCGAAGATGTTTAGCGAGCTGCGAATAAATCCAAACGATCCTGATCTCGACTTGTTCGCGGACGGTGAGCTCGATGGTTCTGAGTTTGCGAGAGCCACTGCAAAAATTTGGAAATCACGCGATTTACCGCCAGTGGCAGACTTTGAGAAAGCTCTGAACATTAGCATGGACGAAGCATACGCTCCAGAAGTTCCTGAGGAAGGTGATGTGCGCGAACGTACTCGACCGGGTCGTTTGGAAGGAATCATACACTCCGATTTTGTTTACCAAAATCCTCCTTCTTTAATCAGAGACCCAATGGATTACCCACGACCTCCTCCAGTTTTAGAAGTGCAGCCACCGCAGGCGACGAAGAAAAAAATTGGTTTCATGGGCATTCGCATAGCTGGGCCTTCAGCGGACGAAACATTTAAGATAAACGTGAAATCGTTGACACTCGATAGCGCCGTCGCAACTTTGAAAGTAAAGTCGTCTGAAACAGCTGGATCTGTTATTCAACGCGTTCGAAAACGTTGGCCGGAACTCGAAGGTGACTTATTTTTGTACTTTCCCAAAGCAGGAGTAGAGAAACAAATACCGCTCGACGAATCTGCGAGCCTAAAGGATTGTGGCGTCAAACCTCAAGTTGGTGCTCCGATTTTGTACATCACGTCTACTAAAGTGCACATGATTTCAGAAGAAATTGCTACAATGCGCCCGATAGACGATCGCGCTTTAGCACCTCCTGGAGCATTCAAGAAACCCTCGGATCTTTCTATTGAAGATGGTCATATCATGCTTGTCAATTATGCCGAGGCGGACCCTCCGCTGATCGCTAAACCGGGCATGGCGGCGAAGAAAGTTACGTATTACTTGAGAAAATCCGCTGGGGATCAAGGTGCGAGACCCTTAATGGGAAAAAGCGGCCAAGTGTTTGATTTAAAACCGAATGCCCCGTCTCCTTTTCTCTCCGGTTTACCTCCTGGACTCCCCGTTGACGTCTTAGAGACGTCCATGTATCGCGCTCCTCTATTTGATAGGACGCCGGATATGGACGACGACTCTCAACCTGGGATGTATCTTCTCGCCAGAGGACCTACGGGCAAATGGAGCATGCGTCAAGTGCCTCATTTCTTCGTGGCCGGTCAAACGGAACCGCACGTTGAAGTTCCAATGCCAAGATCGATAGAGTGTATCGATATTGAAGAACGCATGGTCAACGCGACGGTTTTGAAACATTTCTTGGAACTTCAGAAGCGAAGCACTCCGGAAGATGCACATCTTCCGAAACTGGTCAAAGTGTCGGACATAGCAGCCACTTTGAATAACGTCTTGACTGAAGATCAAATTCGATCAAAATTACGGCTCAAAATTTGCGCGCCAGTCAGATCGAGAGAAGGGATTAGTAAGGAAGACTATGCGTTGAACCCAGAGTACCGATTCGAGCACGAAAAAGAAATCCAAAAAATGTGCACGCCTGAAGATATTTGCGCGTACGAATCCATGCGTCGGGCTATCACTGAACTCATGCAAGACCGAACGCCAGAACAAGTGGAACGAATGAACAAACTTTTAGCGATTGATTTTCAGTCTTTAACGAATGCGGTGACGATATTAGTGCGACACGCGAAGGGAAGACGTGCAAAGGATTTGGAGAGAATCGAGCTTTTGCTTCAGATGCAACCTTGGTCGGTCACTAGAGAGTTTCTTGCGTACGCAGGCGGTAAAGGCGTTTTGCACATAGATAGCTCGAAAAAGATTCGAAAGGAAACAGGCAAGTTCTGGCACTACGTCAGAAGACTCACGAAACCGCCGCCGCCGGAAGAACTTCGTCCGAAAGTACAACCAGGAACGGTGACGGGTACTGCCGCAGATTTAAGAAAGCTTACCATGCCGCAGGCGGCACGCATCTTGAAAAATTTTGGTATAGAAGACGAAGTCATTTTAAAACTCGAACGATGGAAGCGCATCGGTTTAATCCGTGAATTATCTGGCGCTGCCACTGCGGATGGGAACGCGACGCATCAGAACATGTCCAGGTTTGCGAGAAGTATCAAACTTTCCGAAGTGCAACAAGTCGAGGAGCTCAAGGAGACGTCAAATTTTCTTTTCAAACGGCAATGGAAAAAACTCGCCAGGCGAGATCGGAAGAAGAGAGCGGACGGAGATGATGACGATTCATCATCGGGAGGTGATACAGATGATGGACTGAATGCTTTATGTTCAGATACGGAAGATAGCGACGACGAAAGCGATGAAGACCAATCGGATTCAGACTCGGATTCTTTGGCCGCAGAATTAGAGGCAGAGTTGGCGATGAAAGCTAGAGGTCCAACTGAAGAAGAAGACGCCGCTGAATTAGATCAGTTGCGTAACGAACTTGGCGGTGGTATTGGTACAGATCCTATGAAACTTCTCGAGCGTGGTATCATTCCAGAAGGGAAGAAATTACGTTTGAAACGCATCACCACGCACACGTTTCCGGATGGTAGACAGGCGACGGTTGAAGAAGACATCACCGACGTCGCCGGTGAAGCTTGGATGCAAGTCAGAGCGCAAGGAAAAAAGGCTGCCGAAGAAGCGGCAACTCAAGCGCTCGCGGCAATTGGTAGAGAGAAGCCTCCCGACGCGCCTGACGAAGCTCCTCCCGAGAAGAAGCCGGCTCCCAAGCCAGTCACGTTTGCGGACAAAGAAGACGCGGAAAGAGCAGAGCTAGTACGACGCCGAAAACGCGCAAAGGAACGCGCGCGACGCGCCAAGGAGAAAATACAAAGGTTGGCAGCGCAAGGTTTACTTGTCGATGGCGAACTTGAAGAAGAGGAGATGCCGGAGATGAAACCAGTTCCTGGACAAGGCTTGAAACTCAGTTTGAACGCGTCGAGAATCAAAGCTGCTGCGCAACGCTCCCAGTCGACGCCAGGTGGTGGCCAACCGAGGAAAAAGCAAGTGTATAAACCAAGACCAGCCAAGCCTTTATGGATACAACTCACCGATCTCACGGAAATTATAATTAAGAACAAAGAGTTTGGTCAGATATTCGGGACACCAGTACTTCTTGAAGACTACAGGAATTATGTCGATACCCCTGTGGATTTGAACACGATCCTCAGGAAAGCACGATCAAACATGTACGGTACCGTCATGGAATGGTTTGGGGATATTACTATGATAGAATCAAACGCAAAGGCTTACCACCAATCCGAACAGGAAGTGAAGATGCGCATAGATTGGGTACCGACTTTAGCGGCGAAACTTGTCAATTTTGTTCAAACGCTCCTCAATCGACCGTACACGAAACGAGACTTGAAGAAGGCTGATCACACGTACGCACCGCAGGAGGACGAAGGTGGAGAAGATCATCAAGAAGAGGAAGGTGATAAAAAAAGCAGTGGTTTGGCACAAACGCAACCAAAGATGAAGATGAAGTTTTCGTTCAAGATGAAGCCAAAAGTAGTAGAAGAAAGTGGGGGTGATGGTCCGACGGAAACTACTAACACGGCAACGGAAACCGAAGGCGGCGGCGCGACGGGGACTGGATTAGAAACACTCACCACGGGCGGTGGCTTAGACGACGACGATGAAAATGACGACGAAAACGAAGCCGAGGGTGGTTGTCGAGGTGATGGAAACGGGAATATGGACGCTGCTGGTAATTTAGATTGACGTGCTTCTTTAGATGTAGTAGTTGTTGAAGAAAAACGAATACCGTTTTGTACTTTTTCAACCGACTGGTTTCGTCGTTTCATGCATTCGTGCTTTCGTGGTTTGAGAAAAAGGGAAAGATATTTTCCTCACTTCAACGGGAAGATTTTAAATACCAACAACTCTTTCCCAACCATGACTGAAATGGTCGCGCCTTCCGCGCCACAGCCTCCGAAAAAAAAGGAGGCGACTGGTTTAGAGTTTTTGGAAGGCATCTCTGTGCGTTTTCGTTTATTTACGCGTCCTTCTTCGTCTTCTTCTGATGTTGTTCTCGATCTCATTTTTTTTCGCCAGCTGTCGACGAAGACGAAGAACAAGAAAGGGGTCAACTAACGAAATCGTTCTTTCCTCTCGTCAATCAATCAATAACACAGGGTCTGTACATGAACCAAAAAATCGAGATACTCGAAGCCGTGACTGGTATTAACACGAAAAACCAATACCGCGTGATTCCAATCGGTCAAGAAATGCCAGATCCAATCCCGGACGCGTGGATGAAAGAATTCACGAAAGGAAAATTAGAACCGTTATTTAAGGCAAAGGAAGAATCAAACTGCTTGACGAGAATCATCTGCCCTGGCTACAGATCGTTCACGATGCCGTTCGTCGATGGTGAAGGAAGGACGTTTTTCTCTGTCATTCGACCATTTAGGTGCACTCTTGGCATTCCTTACATGTGTATCTGTCAACCGCAAGAGGCGGAGTTGTTAGACGCAAACGGAGAAACGTACGCCAGAGCGATTGAAAGAAACCCGACATGTTGCGGACGTAACTTTGACGCGACCGACGCCCACGGTCGGTTGATTTATCACGTTTCGTACAACGCGCTGAAGGCTGATAACGGCAAGTGCAACGCGTGCGCACCAAGCTGCTTGAATGCGAACTTGAACATTGACATTAGAGATCCGACAACGAAAGAACATCTCGGCGTGATGGTTTCCAAGTGGCCGGGTTGCTCTTGCGCTGGATTGACGGATCGCTCGCACTTTGTACTGAGATTCGCGCCCGGTTCGCATCCGAGACAAAGAGCTGGTTTAGTCGCGGCTATGGTTTTGATTGAATTTGCCGTGTTTGAGTTGCTGAGATCGCAAGAGTCATAATTATTTTGTAAAAAAAAGAACAAGTCACTTACTTTCCGGACCGAGAAGTGGCCTTTGCGTTATTAAAAAAGATACACATATAATGAATCAAGTTTTGATATTTGCGTTTTAATACATGTACACTAAATATATTTCGTAAGAAAAAGTAGTTCTCAAGATTTCATTTGCCGAACGGCATGTGGCAACATAGGAAGCAGGACGGCTAAACTTGACGACACTGCGTTGGGCCGACCGGGTAAATTTACGATTAGACTTTGGTCATTTCGCAACCCAGCAACGGCCCGAGATAATGCGGCGTGTCTCTCGTATCGGCGTGCGTGCGCTCTTAGCGATTCTGCTATGCCTTTCACTTCTCTCGTGAGTACGCTCTTCGTCGCCTCAGGCGTAACGTCTCTTTTCGCTAGACCTGTTCCTCCGGTGGTTAAAACCACGTCGCATTTTAGCTCGTCCGACATGTACGAGATTGCTTTTGCAATCTCATCTATCTCATCCGGGACGAGCTTGTATCCTCTAATGATTTCTGTGCTATTTATGCTATCATCACGATCATTAGTTTTAAAGTACGTCTCGATGGTTTCTCTCATGACGACGTTGCCGGATATGTCTTCGTAGACGCCGTTGAACGCTCGATCCGATACAGTTATGATACCGAAAGATATGTAATCATAGAAACCTTCATGTACTGTGCCGTCTACTGTGTCTCTGGTAACGCACACCTCTTCCCCTTCGATATCTTCGCAGCACACGTCTGAGAGCATGTTCGTGTTGTTTTCCCTGGTGTTATTTTTGTTGTTGTTGTTGTTGTTGTTGTTAGCGCGCGGTTGTAACGGTAAGGCGGCTACGGCTTCCATCAAATCTTTCGGATGTTTCGCGTGCATCTCTTGCCCGCTCTTAAATTTCTCAAGAACCTCCTCCGTCGCTTTCATCTGCCACTTCTCTTTCCATTCCTTTTGCGTCATCCCGTACACTTCTTCTTGACACATCTCGTACGTGCTCTTTAAGCGCGCGTTCTTTTTCCCCAACAAAAGCCATTTCGCTAAACAGTTTCTGCAGAAACCAGTCAAGTTCATCATCTCTATGTTTTGAATGGTTTCGTTTCTCCACTTCATGTGCTCCAGAAGCTTTCGAAAGGCGAACGCCTCGGCTTCCGTTTGAAGCGAAGAAGACGAAGACATTTTATTTTATTTTCGCGTCTGTGAAATGCGTGTGTATTTATCGCGCGTGTTTGTTTGTTGATTGTTGTTGTTGTTGTGCGCTTATTTTCGTATATAGTGCTTTTTTTTGGTTTTGTGGCCGTCGGCTGCGACAAACTTCAAAAACTAAAAACACACTTACACACATGCTGTTTGAAAACGACTGACGGTGCTCGAAGAATACGTACGAGAAAGGGACCAGCGCTGCTACAAAAAACCGATTTATTGCGATGCTTCGAGGACGACCGCATTCCTCCTCTCTTCTTCGACGCAGCAGAGCAGGAGGAGGAAAATCATCGGTGTTCGAGAATATTGACATCATCGCGACCAGCAGCGCTGGTGAAGACGACGACGACGACGGACGAAGAAAGAACAAACGAAAACGTGATCAAGATGAAGCCGGAAACGTAGAGAGACGGAGGAAAACGAACGTTAACGGTGGGTACGTTGCCGCTGGAACGAAAACGCTACAGTTTCGCGACAGAAAACTGAATAATAATAACGATACCGCTGATGCTTTTGCAATTCAAAGACACCCGACCAAGGCGATGTCGAGAATAAAGCTCGCGAGAACGACGACGACGACAACGATAGAAAGAAGGAGAAGAATAGCGATAAGACCAACGCGAACGACAAAGTCAAACGATGCAAAATCATCCAACAAATCGCAAGAAGAAGTTATGCGCTTACTTCTCGATTACGAGATAGAACCTCACCCGGAAGATGTAAAAGAAATCGAAGCGCAAAATGCCAAAGAGGAGAAGGAAAAGTTAGAGGCGGCGAAGAGAGCAGAGGCGGCGAGACAAGCAGAAGCAGCGAAAAAAGCGGCGGAAGCAGCGGAAGTGGAGAGGAAGAAAGCTGCCGAGGCAACTGCGGCGTTACCACCGTCAGCTCCGACGACGACGACGACGACGACGACGACAACAACGCCGGCAACTCCTCTGAACGAAAAACCGACGACCACATCCGCGACGACGACTGCGTTTCCCTTCCCTCCCGCACCGAATCCAGCCGCGCCCGCGTTTACTATTGGTTCGGGCGCGGCGCCTCCATCTTCCTCGAAGAGAACGTTTCGTAAGAGACGGTAACAACACTATATGAGTAGTTTAATGTAGCACGTAGGTAGTTATTTTTATCACACATATACCCAACTAAAAGTAGTCGCTCGCGCAAAAAAAAAAGAGAGAGAGAGAGAGAGAGAAAAAAAGAGAGCCACAGCACATCAAGTTTTTCCCGCCAAAAAACTGACCAGCACCTCTCTCAACACGTAACTGTTTCATCTTTATTTATTGTTGCTTTAAAAAAACAACGCACCTTTCGTCACTATTTTGACGCTACGTGCGAAGTAAATAATGGGGATTTCAAACATGGACGACGTCATGAAGACTCCAGAGCGTCCGAAAAAGAATGGGAACGGCGACATCGACCCGGTACGTGCATCGTACGCGACGCGATTGGATTAAAGTTCTAAGCGCGATTTCTTTTTTTTCTCTGGTGTCGAAGAACAAAAACAAAGATGGATGTTTTCGCTCGGAATAACGCGCAAATCTCGCCCGTGCGAGCGCGAAAAACGCAAAACAACGCATCGATTGTGTACTTACGCTTATTTTTCATTCAACACACAGAGCATCATGAACTCTCCGTTTATGAATTTTGTTTCTAACCTATCGCCGATACGATTTGGCGCTTCGAGTTTGGGAGGAAACAACACTGTCGTGCCCATCTGTTTTTCCTCGCCTTCGGCGTTTAAGAGGTACGATTAAAAGCGCGCGCTTTACTTTTATTTTTCGAGAGCGAAATCTTAACGATTCGATCGGTCCAGTTTTCTGTTTTGTTTGTAAACGTGAATGTCGCGCGAGCCGTGTTAGCGCGGTTTTGATTGCACGCGCGCGGTTTTTTTCCTCTTTTTCGGGCGCAAGTCGTAAAACGTCGCGAGCCGGAGGCAAAAAAGGAAGGAACGCTCTCCCTTTCCTTCTAACCTCTTGTCGAAAGGACAAAAATATCTCGCGCGAGCGTCGGGATGTTCTGATTTTTTTCTTTTTCTCCTTTTTTGTGGCCGACAAAAAGAACGCCAAACGTTTTGCTCTCTTTCTTCTTCCTTTCTCAAGGAGGAAAAATAGATAGAAAATACGCGCGAGCCAGCAAACAAGCGATGAAAAACTAAGCGAACGCATGACTTATCTTTTCATTACATCACATAAAAAAACACTAATAAACAGTCCACCGAGAAAACGATCCGAGGATAGCAACAACCACAATCACAACAACACGGTTTCCTCCCTAGCGAATGATATGGGTTCCATCCCGGACAGTTTGATGGCCCCGTTTACCCACGGCAACGAGAAGAACCATAACGAAGATACTGACGACCAAGACGACTTTGTCGGTGGTATCGGAGGAACCATGGGCGCGATTACGCTCGAGGATGAGCTCCTGCAGTTAGATAATAAATTCAATAATAACAATAATAATAATAATAGCGGCGGCGGCGGCAGTGGTGATAACAACACCTCCACCAAGAAGAGTGCCGGCGACAAAAAGAAGATCGCCAAGAAGAATGGAGGTAAGAACAACAATGCATTTGTGTCGCCGCCGACTGGATCATCCAAACGTCAATCGACAACGGGTGCTTCGCTCGAATGGAATAGCGGGTTCTCGAAAACTATTCGAGGCAAAGCAGCTGATTCACCAAGAGACCATCCGGTTGGTACGGACAATAGAAAGGCAGGGGCGACGCCTTTAGCTTCGTCGAAGAAGTCCAGTAGACGCGATAGCCTCACCAGTAGCAACGATGAGCACATCACTCCACCAGTCGGAAAGTCGAAGAGCGGAGGCGGTAGTAAAGTGAAGAATACCCGCGACTTGCAAACTCCGGGGTCAAACACAAAATTGACGTTTGTGGACAGATTGGACCAGAATAAACTCGATGAGGGCATCGACTTCAACGGCGCATCCAAGAAGTGCAACTGTAAGAAGTCAAAGTGCCTAAAGTTATACTGCGATTGCTTTGCGGCCGGAGTGTTTTGCCGCGAGTGCTCCTGTCAAACCTGCAGCAACACTGAAGGTGATCTGGAGGTTGTTCGACAAACGAGATACCAGATTGAATCTAGAAATCCAAATGCGTTTGCGAATAAGATTGTCGACGACGATAGCTTGGATGCAAAGCACGCCAAAGGCTGTCACTGTAAGAAGTCAGCGTGCTTAAAAAAGTATTGTGAATGCTTCCAAGCGAACGTGCGATGCCAGGACTACTGCAAGTGCGAAGGCTGTAAGAATACAACGGACGGAGCGAATCCTTCACGAAACGTTGGCGTTGCGGAGGCGACGAAGATAACAACAACTACGACTGTTGGAGAAAACGATGGTAAAATACTAACAAACACCAACGAAGCTAGAAAAAAGGTCGAAGGCTTGAAAAAGTCTCTCGTGGGATCTGTCAGAGACAGCGATACTAGTTTCATGTTAAATTCACCGGCTCGCGAAGCCGCTCGAGCAGCGCAACGCATGCTCGCCGACGACGTGTTCATGGACGACATGTCTTTTGTGAACTACGGACATGGAAATGTCGCTTCACCTTTGCGAACTTTACTGCACTCGGAAACTGGCTTGTCCCCAATGTTTCAACGCGTGAATGACGATAAGAGCACCACTGCTACGAACACTAGACAAGGCAAGAAAGAGAACAACATGAACGCCAACAACAAGAATATCAACGTTGGGAACAATGCCAAGGCGTCTTCGAAAACGAGAGGAGTGCCGGGGCGTTTCTCCTTTTCAAAGACGAACAGCGCAATGAACACGAGAAGAAAGGCGCCGGTCCCTTTGTTTACCGAAGACAACAACAATGTCGAGGAGAAGACGCCGGCGAGAACGACACGAAGCAGAGGCTCGCCGAAGTTGGTCACGCCTTCGGTTTAACGAGCGCGAAATGTTTGTCGTTGTATTATTAAATAGATTCCCTTATCTGAAACTTTTTTAAAGCAGAGTTGTAATTTAATATTTGAATGCGTATAGAGAGAGATACTTTTCTGAACTACTTACAAAACTCTAAATGTATTATTTACCGCCTACTTTCTACGCGCGCGCTCTCCCTGAGTATGTGCATATAAAAAACTCTACCAAAAGTTGTTTTCCTCGGACCACGTTTCGACTAAAAAATCTATCATTTCCCCGAGCTTGATTGGTTTCGGGAATTTCACGAACGGAATGAGGAGTAAATCCTCGTACGTCGCATCTTGCGGGATTGCCGAGCGTTGGCCTCGTTTCCTTTTCGTGATGGAAAACGCCGAGGACAGCTTTTTTGCGTTCTTCTCTCCTCCTTCTCCTTCTTCTCCCTTGACTGGTAAATTCCTCCACGCATTTCTTTGCCTCTCCCAGATAACGTACCCTTCGTTTATTGGTTTATTCTTATTGCTACTACTCGTCGTCATGAAACTACTCCCTCTTCCATGTATCGGTTGTGACTCTAGACCACCACCACCACCACCACTGTTATTATTATCGTTATTACTAACGCCCTCGATGAATCTACCATTCGCCGTCGTAAACAGGAAAGGTTTCTCCGCCGTCCTGCGCTGTTTTTGTATCACTGAGTCCATCTTACTACGACACGATGCACACCCACACAAAGAGTAGGAGCGAAGAGATTTACGCGAGATTCTGTGGCGTCTCTTCTCTGTCGTCTGTACGCGTACGTAAACGCCGGTACTTGGCGGGTCTCACGCGAGCATTTATTTTAGAAAGAAAAAAAACTTGCCCAAAGTGTTTAGGGTTTTCGTCGTTTTGACCCGTTTTCGTTTTTACACCGAAGAAGAAGCGCGCGCTCGAATTACGACACTTAACACACACATAACTTTAATAAAAATGTTCGCTGTCCAACAATCCTTTGCCACGAAGACTGTCCAAGTCAACAAAGTCAACAAGACGACCAAGGCTTCCTTCGTCCAAGACATGAAGAAGGTAAAATAGTAAAGCCATTTTTTGTTCTTTTTGTGCGCCAATTTTCGAGCCAATTTTTTGCCTCGTCAGTTTTGTTACGTCGATATCGTTAGGGAAGAGAGGAGAAAAGAAAAAATTCAATCGGCCCTCGCTTGCGGGTGTTGCGAGATTTATGCCCTCTCGAAAACAGAAAAAACGCGCGCATAAACAAGTCGCGAAAGTGAATAGCTTCGTATCGAACGTCGTTGAATGCATTGACGATTGGTTTTTCGCCGCGCGCGTTGAGAGCGAAAATTTGCAAGAAAGTGCAAGGAAAGGGGGAGGGCCGATCGAATTTAAGAAAGACGAAGGAGGAAGCACAAAAAAAGGGAGAAAGATTTTTTTTGGATGAGGAGGAGAAACGCGAGAGACTTGTGAGAAGAAGAGAGCTCCTCTCAGAGCAAAAAAAATCACGAGAAGTAATCATACGAAACAAAGACTGACCGATTCTTCCTTTCCTCTTTTTTACGCTATAGGCTGCCGTCGTTGGTGCGACTGTCCTCATGGTCAACCCGGCGTTCGCCGCCACCATCAAGTTGGGTGGCGACAACGGTGAACTCGGTTTCTTCCCGCCGTCCATCACGGTCTCCAAGGGCGAAACCGTTGAGTTCGTCAACAACAAGGCGTTCCCGCACAACGTCGTCTTCGACGAAGACAACGTCCCGGCTGGCGTCGATGCTGACAAGATCTCCCACGAAGACTACTTGAACGGCCCGGGGGAGAAGGTCACCAACAAGTTTGACGTTGCCGGTACCTACGGCTACTACTGCGAACCGCACCAAGGCGCGGGCATGCAAGGCAAGATCATCGTCAACTAAACTTATTAATCCTTTTAGTACTTTAGTTGCTTGTGATGAAAGGGGTCGCGTGAGTGATGGAGATAATAAGGATGACGAGTGTACTCATTGTTCTACTCTGATTCGTTCTCTCTAGTCGCCTTGAAATTGCTTTATTAATTAAACAAAATACAGTATAAATCAAAAACTCAAAAAATACAGGGGTGCAAAGAATTTGTACTTATTTTACAGCAGCGCGCTCTCCTTATCTACTCACGCGTTCGTCAGTTTTTTTTCTACTCAATGATTGTCGTTAGTATTATTGTCGTTGTCGTCATGATCTTCAGAACTTTCATAAATTTGCGAAAAGAAGAGCTGTTGCTCGATTGGATTAGCAGAGTCCACTTTGATCTTGACGACCTCGCCAAGCTTAAAATCGTTCTCGCGAAGTAACTTGAACGGCGTTTCAAAGCCAGTATCCTCCAATAAAGCCAATGCAAACGCTTCAGAACGCATAGACTTAACAACTGTCGCTTCGTATACGTTATCGGTCGATGAATTCGATGAGGAGGCGAGTCGACGAGAGAAGTATTCAGTCACCCAATACTTGGATATTTCTCGTTGCGTTTTGATCCCCACCGAGGCATTTGCTCCAGCCTCGCTTAAAACCAACTCTAACTTCTCGTTAGAGATTTCGGACGAGTGCTTTCCACTTCGTAAGTACGATTTGATTTGGTAGTGTGCCAATAGATCTGCATATCGTCGGATGGGCGACGTAAATTGAACGTACGCGCTCAATCCGAGCGAGTGGTGAGGTCTCGGGGTGATGCCTTGCGAACTCGCCGTCATACACGAACGCATGGCCATTTCCGCGCACACGCCATCTGGAATCGTGTCCCACGTTTCTTCATCCAACAAACGTGGTTCGCCCTGACCACGAAATGGCAACGCGAGACTGTTCTCAACGCCAAAACTTCCGGCAATCTCTCCGGCTAAAATCATCATCTCAGAGACTAAAATTTTAGAGGCAGAGTTATCTCGACGCCTGAGGAAAATTTCCGAACGAGCATCACCACCTCTCGCGTCAGCGTTCGAAACGACGACGTCGAGCTCGGGTAAGAGAATATTGATTGCACCTTGATCCTCGCGCTTACGATAGCGCGCAATTGCGCACTCGTTGAGCAGATGAAGATCACTTTTTCCTCCTTCTTCTTTAAGGCGAGCGTCTACATCTTCGTACGTCATGCGAGTGACTCCAGATATGGAGCTCGGATAAATGTCGTAAGATCTGATGGATCCATTGAGACGCGATACGTCAACTTGTACCGTTAAAGCAACACCTTCGTTGTCCTCGTTTGGCATTCTCTCGCCATTGGCAACGCGTAAACTCAGTTTACCTCCGCTTAACGCCTTGGGAAACATTGGAATCGATTCCATTGGCAAATACAAGGTGGTTCCTCTTTTTCGTGCCTCTCTATCAAGCGGCGAATCAAAAGTGATAAACCTCGTAGGATCGGCCACGTGAATGTAAATGCGGTAAAATTCATCTTCGCCTTCAATTTTCTCGATTGATATGCCGTCATCTATTTCGTAGGTAGACTCGTCGTCTACGGCGTATACGGCCAATCGACTTAAATCGACTCTGGAGGACGCATCAAGATCCACGTCCGAAGCTTCGCGCTGAATAGTTTGCGCTAACTGTTCGAGATTGTCGTCAAACTCAACCGGTATGAGATTCCGTCGAAGCGCCAAGTGTTCGTGCTCTCGCCAAATGCCCAGTTTCACCAACAACTCGGATGCCTTCTGAGAAGTTTTTTGCAAGTTGAGCTTTGCCAACAAATCCTCAGCCGATGCTTTTTGCCCGGACGTATAACATTCATCGCCGGAAGCATACGCCTGTAAACTATCTAAGCGTTGATACCGAGTACCGTTGTCATCGTTAAAAACCTCCAAAGATTTCCTCTTTTTCGTCATCGTTCCACCGTCGTCTTTCTCGAGCATGGCGTTTTGAATCTCAGAAACAAATTCGTCTTCCATCTTCTTCGCGAGGAGTTCGGCATCGAGCTTCTTCTGTAAAGCGTTCGCATCGTCTTCACTCCTCATCGTGTAGACGATATCACTCACACTATTGCTGCTACTTTTTTTACTTTTTTGCTGCTGCTGCTTGAAAAACACGTTCGTGCTCTCTGATAAGACTAACATCAAAGTTGTCTTGGCTTCCTCTTCGTCGTCGATGTCTGGTAAAAGCATCTCTTGTAAATCTTCAATCGAATACGTTGCGCCTTTGTTATTCCCTTCTACCTCCTCTTCTTTGCATATTTCCCAGATCAGTTTTAAACTACCGTCGTTGTGAATCACTTTTGCACGTTCAATAATCATCTGCAGATCGTCTAAAGAGCGTTTCTTATTCATAACGAACTTGATGTTCTTCTCCGATATGTTGCTATTCGTCGGAGACGCCGATGAAGAGTTGGCGACTAGGATGGACCATCCAGATTTACCCAATCGTTTTTCTAACACGCCGACTTTAATTTCACCATCTTTTTCGTAGATTATCGATCGTCCAATCTTTGGTTCTGCCGATGTTGATGATTTTTGTTGTTGCTCGTCTGTGGCGTCGTTCCCAACGCCGCCGGCGGTGGACGACTTTTGCTTCTTCGCTCTCACCGTCAAAAACGAAGAGTGGCGGCCTCTGAGATTGGATGATGCAGAAGTCGATGGTCGGGAAAAGAACAAGTCGCTTCGTCGTCGTCTAAGCGCAAGCGCGTAGTCTTTTTCGTCGTCGTTGGAATACCCGCACGAAGAGAAACAACGAGCGACCGATTGGTGGCGATGACTTTTTTTGTTTTGTCTTTCGCAGCGTCGCGCGTTCGAAAAGACGAACGACGTCGTCCTGTGGAGCGTTGCGCTATTCTTCCATCTCTCACGAGCACCACTCATCGTTGTCATCGTCGTCGTCGTCATCGATGCGAGCGCGTTCATCATCGTTCTTCTTCGTGCAAGTCTGGCAAAGCAGCGACACAGCATTCAGCATTCAGAAGAGCAAAAAGCGCACAGAGAGAGAATGAGAGAGAGAGAGTGAGAGAGAGAGAGAGAGAGTGAGCACACGCAAGGGGGGAATTTTTTTTGACGGCAGGTGGGTCGTCCAAAAAAAAGTAAAAATTTTCAAAAAAAATTCCTCCACCCAACTTTTAAGGCAGGCGCGCGCGCGCAAACTTAAAACTCAAACTCACAAACTCGCCGCAAGTCACAACGCTTACGTTGTGGGTGCGATTTTGTTTTGAGGGCAGAGGCGCGCAAATAAACAGCAACTACCATCGAAAACGAAGAGCAACATGAATAAGAATAATAAAAGGAGCGCGATGGAAGAGCTTGAAAGAAGAGCGCAAAAACTTAAAACTGTCGAGAGATTTTCAAATTTGAAAGTGGAAAATAGAATCATCTCGGGCGCGTACATGGACGATAAATTCAGCGAGCGGAGATTCATAAAGCTTGAAAACGTTACAAACGAGGTGATTTCGTCCTTGTCGAACGTTTCTGCTGGAAGTTTGACTCTCTGTTCGTCTTCACGTGGGGACGCAAATTTAGAGACCAAGAAGTGGGGCACCGTAGCCGTGAGTTTAGAAAAGTCTCGACCATTCGCCACCGCGAATGGTAAACACTTTTCCACGATCTCGTTCGGTAACTTGGACAAATCGGAATTGTCGGTTAAACTTTTCGGCGAGGCGCACACGGTGCACTGGAAAGAAGCGAAAGCAGGGACATTGTACGCACTTTTAGATTGCAAGCCATACGTCTGTCCAAAGACGAAAAAATTCTCAGTCTCGATAGAAGACCCGTCACAGATGATTAAGATAGGCAAGTCTCCGGAATTTGCGTACTGTAAAGGAACACGCGCGAAGGATGGACTACCGTGCACAAAAGCCGTAAATCTGAGCAAGTGCGAATTCTGTGAATTCCACGCCGGGGGCGCGTTGAGAGCGCTTCAAACAGAACGCGTCGCTTTAGCCTTGGGGCGAGGTAAATTAGCCGGAGCGAACGGGAAAGTAATCACCTCGTCGCAGACATACAATCCGTACAGTAAAAATAAATCGGCAATCAATCAATTAGGGGGTCAGTTCGCAGCGAGAAGCAATGCATCACGATCGAGTCATTTCATGAATCCAGGCGGAGGTATCGGAACCGTTACGAAACCGTTGGAGAATGGGATGAGCACAACGTCTACACTCTGTAGCATGCACAACCAGAGAGCGGGCAATCAGATTCAGAATAAACACGCGCAAATGCAGCAATCAATAGCCACAAAGTTGATTGGGGTTTGTCAACGCAACGCCGCTCCAAATACGTTGGGAAAAAATGTCAACGTGAGCACTCACAACATTCAAAAAAAAATGGCCAAAAACGAAGTTGACGAGGAGGATTCGGACGATGAAGAGTTACTCGTTGAAGAGGCGCCGCGTGATGCCGCGCTAGATGCGCGAGTTGCAAAGGTTGCCGAGGCGCAAAGGCGAGCGAAAGCTTTATTAGGAAACCAAGAGCTCAAAGCTTCAGATCCAAACAATACAAAAGTGCAGTCGTTCAAGAACAGGTCGCTTAATGTTGACCTCCTCGCTTGCAAAGGAATAGGACTTGGTAAGGAGAACGTGACGACGAATAAAAATGGTAGCTGGAATTCTGCATACGTGAGTCGATTAGAGAGTGAAAATAGTCGCCTGGTTCGAGAGTTGAAAGAAACGAGAGACGAATTGGCGAGAGCAAAAGCAGAACTTGTTCGACTCGGGAGCACGTTTAGCACGGTACGAGCAATGAATACCAATAATACCAATAATAATACGGTTAAGAAAGATTCTACCTCATCGTTTGCCGCCGCTTTCAAGAATGTTCTCACGAAGGAAGACATATCGCGTCCTTCGTTACATGCAAAAGAAGCTGCGGACGAGGCGACAGACGCGGTTTTCAATACGATGGATGATTTAGAAAAAATGGACCAAATCAGAACCTTCTTAGAGGACGTTCGCGAACAAGATGTCGAAGCGTACCATTGCAAAAAATGCAACAAATGGTCTTCTTTCTACCCTAAGCAATCGTGTGGGAACGAGGGATCGAATCATCCGATCGAAAAGAAGAAAGCGAAAGCGCGATGGTTCACTTGTACGACGTGCGCCACGCATATTACTACACTGAACCAGGTAATGCCTTTAAAATGTGCGAAGCACGGATGCAACGGTGGAACCTTCACGCGAACGGGCAAGCCCGTGCGAAGTGAAACACGGATTTTAGGCTCGGATAGACTCGAGGATATTGCCGATCGAAAGTTGATGAAACCAAGAGGAATCGAGCACGGATTTTCTCTTAGGACGTGAGAATAGTTTTTGTAACGATGTTAGTCGGTAGCGCAGCAGCTTTATTTCTTTGAAGCCTTCCTAGCTTTTGCTTTTGCCTTCTTCGCCTCTAGTCTCAACCGTTCTTTTTCTTGCTCTTCTTCTATGCGCTCGCGTTCTTTTTGCTCCATCAAATCGAGCTTTGTCTTCAGTTGGTGAACCTCTCTGTCGTGCGCTCTTTTCAGCTCGAGAGCTTTGTTTTTCCTCGCTTCTCTTTTCATTCTCGCTTTGAGCAACCTTTCTCCACGTAACGTTATGGCTTCGTGCAGTTTCAAACGTGCCAATTCTTCTATGATCTCTTCTCGAGCGCTTTGTTCTCGATTTTGAACTTTCAAGAGTAAGTCAGCGACGCTCGCGTTCTCTTGTGTGTTTGCGAGAAGAAGCAAAGGCGTTTGCGCATTATCATTTTTCGAGTGCACGTCTGCGCCTCGCGATAAAAGTTCCATAACAATTCGAACGCGCGCATCGTCAATGTTTTCTACGTCTTCATCATCTGTATCAACGTCTACTTCCTCTTCCTCTTCTTCTTCTTGTTCTTTATCAATATTTCTCTCGTTGGTTTGGAAGCTGTTCCCGTTGTTTATTGTTCTTGAAGTCGAAGTCTGAGGAGGAGCTATTTTTGCCGCGGAAACTGCGAAATGAAGCGGTCTATTCCCGAAACTGCCCACCGAATTCACATCTGCGCCAGCTTGGAGGAGATATTGGATTGCTTTGAGGTTTTTCGCGTAGCACTGGACGTGTAACGGTTGGTCATTCGAACGCGAACGAACGCGAACGTCTGCACCTCTTTTGATCAAAAAGTTGACCGCCTTCGAGGAAGTGCACGCGTGCAAAGCGCACACTTTTTCTGCGGTGCTCGCAGCAACATTTATGATGTTCTCTTCTGCGGCGAGAATTTCTTCGATTTTGTTGAGCTTATTCTCGGACGAAGCATCGAGAAGTTTCTCTATGTTTCGTTGTCGAGCGACTCTCGAGAGTTCCTCTTGGTCTTCCTCGTTTTCTTCCTCTAATATCGCTTCTTGCAAGATGCCTTCTGACGCGTTGATCGAGATCACGGCCGCAGAATCATCGCGCATTTCCAATCCATCCAACGACACGTGCGTCTCGAGAACAGAACTCGCCGTGGACATATTTTTTTCCTCCTCTTCCTTCTTCTTCTTCTTCTTCTTCTTCTTCTTCGTAGTCTTCTTTCTTCGTGCTTCGTGGGAGCTAAAAATACTGACCCAAAAAGAAAAACCAGCAACCAAAAAGTTTTCCAAGTTTTTTGCCCAAAACAACCCTAAATGATAAGATTCGGGGTGTTTCCGTAAGATACGGCTCTTTTTGAGAAAAAAAATAATCAAAGGCGCGCTCGTAAAGACGTCCACAAACGTTATAAATACACGCATCAAAAGCAACTACTCTTACATCAAAGATGTCCGCTATTGTTTCCTCTTCCGCGAGGTGAGTGTTTTGTTCCACGTTTTTTTCGTAAAGAGAACATCAACTCTATCGTTTCTTCGTCGCACAAAGATTGGATGGATTGCACGAGTCGGAGAAAGAGCACACGAGAGAGAGGAAAAAACAGAAGCAGAGAAGGGTCTCTCTTTTTTCCTCCCTTTTACGATCGATCGTGTGAATGATTTTCAAACGTGAAATCGCGCGCGCGTACTCTTGGATTTTATTCGTGCGCATCTTTTGCGCGCTGCGAAGATCGCCGCGAGGGGTGCTTCCCTGCGCGTGCGTTTGGTGATCATTCATACGTCACGGAAAGAGAAAGTATTCTCTGTTCTTTTTCTTCTTCTGGTTTCTCGGTTCGCGGGAGGTGGGGGAGGAATTATTTCCTCTTTCAAAATCTTTTTTTTTTTCTTTTTTTGGGTGTGTGTTTTCCTTTTTGTGTTCGGTCGCGAGAAGCTCATGCGAGAGAGAGACTCCTCTCGTATCTCGTATTTTATTATTATATATTATCACTTAAAAAAACCAAAAACTAACCTTTTCTTTCATTCTCTCTCTTTGGCGATTAAAAACAGAATCACCTCGCGCGTGAACACCTCCGCGTTGAAATCCCGCTCGGTGTCCCGCCAATCCGCGCGCGCCTCTTTCGTCGTCAAGGCGCAAAGAGACGTGTGGTGGCCTGGAGTCGACGCTCCGGCGCACTTGGACGGCTCCTTGCCGGGCGATTTTGGCTTCGACCCGTTGGGCTTATCCGTTGACCCGGAAATGAAGAAGTGGATGGTCCAAGCCGAACTCCAACACGCCAGATGGGCGATGCTTGGTGTTGCCGGTATGGTTGGCCCGGATTTGGCCCCGTGGGACACTCCGTCCTGG
>Ga0181601_10000305_pt1 | contig 39264 bp, 29 predicted proteins | sample 041ome_8_FD_133020 | JGI IMG/M metagenome (GOLD analysis project Ga0181601, IMG submission 133020) | Coastal salt marsh microbial communities from the Groves Creek Marsh, Skidaway Island, Georgia - 041407BS metaG (megahit assembly) | ecosystem: Environmental > Aquatic > Marine > Intertidal zone... | reverse complement strand
CGTCTTGAGGCTTGATCATGCTGCCCTTGCTCGGCTCATGGTTGGGGTGTGTAAACAAACCATGCTGGGCACGCCAGTTATGGCATTGCTCCCACCATTGCTCTAGCGCATCCGTGTCCGGACGCTTTTCAGTGGCCTTGAATACATTCACCATTTCACGAGCAACCGAATCCAGTGGCCCGACGATGGGGATATGGGCATTGACGTTCTTCGAAATCGACGTTGGATCGATATCTACATGAACAATGGTCGCATCCGGGCAGTACTTGGCTGTCGCATTCGTCGTGCGATCGTCAAAACGTGCGCCCAGACAGAGAATTAGATCCGCATGGTGCATAGCCATGTTGGCTTCATAAGTGCCGTGCATGCCCAGCATGCCCATATTTCTGGGATCTTCACCAGGAATAACACCTAGCCCCATCAGGGTATTGGTTACCGGGAAATTCAGTATTTCCGCCAATTCCCGAACTTGCTCGGAAGCATTACCCAATACAGCACCACCGCCCACATACAACACTGGACGTTTAGCTTGAAGTATTGCCTTGATCGCTTTCTTGATCTGGCCGGCATGCCCACGCTTAACAGGTTGGTATGAGCGCATCTCAATTTTTTCAGGGTACTTGTAGGCAACCTTGATATGCGGAGCGGTCACATCTTTGGGAATATCCACAACAACAGGACCAGGACGACCTGTGCGCGCCAGATAGTAAGCTTTAGCAATTATTTCAGGAATTTCTTCAGGGCTCTTCGCCATGAAGCTGTGTTTAACAACCGGGCGAGACACACCGATCATGTCGGTTTCCTGAAAAGCATCGGCACCGATGAGGTGACTCATAACCTGGCCAGAAATAACCACCATTGGAATTGAATCCATATAGGCAGTGGCTATACCGGTCACAGCGTTTGTCGCTCCGGGGCCCGAAGTCACCAGAACAGTGCCCACTTCTCCGGTAACACGAGAGTAAGCATCAGCAGCATGGGTTGCACCCTGCTCGTGTCGAACAAGAATATGTTTGATGTCTTTTTGACGAAAAATTGCGTCGTATATATGCAGCGCCGAACCACCGGGATAGCCGAAAATCATTTCGACACCGGTATCCTTCAGTGCTTTAAGCAGTATATCGCCGCCTGAAAGCATTTCAGCCATAGTAAATCCTCAGCCAGATTAAATAACCAGCCGACGTCAAACCTTATGAAAAATAGCAGAGGATAAAGAGAAGACAACCCGAATGGGTGCATCATCAATTTGACTTCGCTAACAGCGGAAAGGTAAATCCTGTTAGCTCGCCTCGTGCCGGTAAGCCCGATTTTCAATACTCACAATTGCTGATAAGCAACTGTGAAGGTCCGAATTTCCCCGGTAAGGGGTGTCGGCATCACAATTGGGGCGGGATTCTGTCCCAGACTGGTCATTTTGTCAATGAAAGAAAATCACAGCCATTGGTCAAAGTTCTTTTGAACGCTATGATAGCCACAATGAATCTCCTTGGGTTACGACATGAATAAGCTTTTTCTAACCTGCTTGTTGGCAGCGGCAACATTTTCCCAGGCTGCCCCTCTGTATAAGTGGACCGATGAAAACGGCGTTACTCATTTTTCTGAATATCCACCGGAAAACCAGTCAGGTGCAGAATCCGTTGATATTCGTGGCATTCCCTCTATTTCAGGATCAAGCAACTCCGCCCCACAAGTCCAGGAAACAGCAGCTGTTTCTGCGCCGGGGCAACAGCCATTAATCCCTGAAGTCGAAAAAGTCGAAAATCCTGTTAAGAGCCCTGAGTTATGCCAACAAGCTCGTCAAAACCTCGCTCAAATCCAGGCAAATCGCCGTGTACGCGCACCTGACCCAGAAACTGGCGAGCTGCGCTATTTGAGCGAAGAAGAAATTGCCACCCAACAAACCAACTGGCAAAAGCGTGCCGAAACTTATTGCGACTGAGTTTCTGAATTTTTCTATTTACACCTCGCGAAATCATCCATTTCTTCTCACTAAATAATTTATAAAGTTAGCCAAGCCCTGCTTTTATAAATAAATTTCTTGCGCCCTTGCCTTATCAAATAATAATGATTATTATTTGCATTATTGGCTTGGGATGTTTTACAGGTTCTGAGCGGTGCCCATGCTCTCCACGTTAGGGCACCCCTCATTTCACTGGTGGGACTGAGGCACGGATGCCTAAGCGATCAACGCTACTTTACCGGGGCAGGAAGCCCCATGTTTTTCCAGATTATTTAATTTCTACGCGCATGAAAAAATTTAAACCAAGCACATAAGCTAACTGACAAAATTAACCTCACCATCGATAACATCCGCCTGAATGACGTCTCCAAGCATAAATTTACCTTGTAAGACTTTTTGAGCCAGCGGGTTTTCCAGATGAGTCTGGATTGCTCGCTTGAGTGGCCGGGCGCCATAAACAGGGTCATACCCGGCCTCCGCGAGTAAATCCATTACAGAATCAGAAACCTCCAGGGAAAGCTCGCGATCAGAAAGGCGATGTTTAAGCAGCCCAAGCTGGATGCTGGCGATACCGGCAATTTGGTCGCGTCCGAGCGGATGGAATACCACCACTTCATCAACGCGATTAATGAATTCCGGCCGAAAGTGCGTACCAACAATTTCCATGACGGACTTGCGCATCTGTTCGTAATTTTCCTCGCCCGACATGGTCTGGATGACTTCTGAGCCGAGATTGGAGGTCATTACTATCACCGTGTTGCGAAAGTCAACTGTTCGGCCCTGCCCATCTGTCAGGCGACCATCGTCCAATACCTGCAGAAGAATATTAAACACATCCGGGTGGGCCTTTTCGACCTCGTCCAGCAGCAGAACCGCATATGGACGGCGACGCACTGCTTCGGTTAGATAGCCGCCTTCCTCATAGCCGACATAGCCAGGAGGTGCGCCTATAAGGCGTGCAACAGAGTGTTTTTCCATAAACTCGGACATATCGATGCGAACCATGGCGTCTTCACTGTCGAACAGGAATTCAGCCAAAGATTTGCATAGCTCGGTTTTACCTACCCCTGTCGGCCCAAGAAACAGAAATGAGCCATTTGGACGATTGGGATCTGAAAGGCCGGCACGGGAACGTCGAACCGCATTGGAAACTGCCTCAATCGCCTCTTCCTGACCAATCACCCGCTTGTGAAGCTGGTCCTCCATGCGCAAAAGTTTGTCGCGCTCCCCTTCCAACATTTTGGAAACGGGGATACCTGTCCATTTTGAAACAACTTCGGCAATCTCTTCCTCAGTCACTTTGTTGCGTAATAGCTGGTTATCCTTGCTTTCTGCTTGCTGTGCTTGCTGCAGTGATTTTTCCAATTCAGGGATTTTGCCGTACTGTAATTCAGCCATCTTATTCAGGTTGCCAGCACGCTGCGCAGCCTCAACCTCTAGTCTGGCCTGCTCCAAATCAGATTTGATCTGTGCCGCACCTGTTACACTGGCTTTTTCGGATTTCCAAATCTCCTCCAGATCGGCATATTCCCGCTCAATTTCCTTGATGTCCTGGTCAACTTTTTCCAGTCGTTTCTGGGCTGCCTCTGATTTGTCCTTTTTGATGGCCTCGCGCTCAATCTTGAGCTGAATCAGTCGACGTTCCAGCTTATCCATGGATTCCGGTTTTGAGTCGATTTCCATACGGATACGACTGGCAGCCTCATCTATAAGATCGATAGCCTTATCCGGCAGTTGCCGATCTGTGATGTAGCGAATTGACAATTTGGCTGCCGAAAGAATTGCCGAGTCGGTAATCTCAACACCGTGGTGTACTTCATAGCGTTCTTTCAGCCCACGCAATATCGCCACGCAGTCTTCTTCATTAGGCTCATCGACCAAAACCTTTTGAAAACGACGTTCAAGTGCGGCGTCTTTTTCAATGTATTTTCGGTATTCATCAAGTGTTGTGGCACCAACGCAGTGAAGCTCACCTCGCGCCAGTGCTGGCTTAAGCATGTTACCGGCATCCATGGAGCCTTCGGCCTTACCCGCCCCGACCATGGTGTGGATCTCATCGACGAATAGGATAATTCGCCCTTCTTGCTTGGACAGCTCTTTAAGAACCGCCTTTAGTCGCTCTTCAAAATCGCCACGAAATTTGGCGCCCGCCAGCAATGCACCCAGGTCGAGCGAAAGAATACGCTTGTCCTTCAGCCCCTCGGGCACTTCACCATTGACTATACGCTGTGCCATACCCTCAATAATGGCAGTCTTGCCAACGCCAGGCTCACCAATCAGTACTGGATTGTTTTTGGTTCGACGCTGCAGAACCTGGATTGTTCGTCGAATTTCATCGTCACGACCAATAACAGGATCTAACTTGCCATTCTCCGCGCGCTCCGTCAGGTCTATGCAATATTTTTCCAGCGCTTGCCGGTTGCTATCAGCTTCAGGGTCCATAATTGTTTCTCCACTCCGAAGTTTGTTAACCACATTGGCGAACTCTTCAGCAGATCCAGCCTGTGCAAGTAGTTTTCCTACACCGGATTTATCTTTTAGCGCTGCCAGCATGACAACTTCGCCAGAAAGATAAGCATCTCCGAAGTCCTGACGTTGTTTATCTGCGAGATTAAGTAATTTGGCCAGATTAGGGCTTAGCTGAACATCACCTGAAGGAGTGTTCAAGGTGGCAAATCCTTCGATTTTCTCCTGCAGGGACTTTTTTAAATCCGGAACTTTGAATCCTGCTTGCGCCAGCATTGGCTTAACGGAACTGCCTTGCTGTTCGATCAGCGCAAGGATCAAATGCTCAGGCTCTATACCGGTCTGATTAAGGCCTACCGCCATAGATTGCGCATCCGCTAGTGCGGTTTGCAGCTGAGATGTCATTTTGTCCAATCGCATGCTCTTCTTCTCTCGGACCGCTCACTTTGTCGCGACCACGCTCTTAAAAAATAAGGTTATTTGAGGCAAAAGATGGGGGAAGGCTCGTCGAAATCAAGAGCCCGGGATCGATAAGTTTAGTTTGTATTGATCCAGATCAAAGCGCCATGACGGCCGGTTACACCATCTCTTCGATAGGAATAGAAGAGATCTGGCTGGCTAAAAGTGCAATATTTTTCGACGCTGATAGACTCACATCCAAGTTGGGCAAGCTGATTTCGAGCCAGCATTTGAAGATCCGCATGCAAACGGTCTCTTTCCCCGGGAGAGAAAGAGGCATCTACATCCGCCGCAAGAAAAAAAGGGCTGCTCATAAATGATTTAAATACTTCCGGACCAACCTCAAACGCCTCAGGCCCTATGCAAGGGCCCAGCCATACCAGCGCATCTTTGGGCGGCAGTCTCATATCTTCGAGAAGCCGAGGGATAACACCACTGCACAGTCCCCTCCAGCCCGCATGCGCAGCACCAATTCTGGAACCCGATTTATCAACGACAAGTACGGGCATACAATCTGCAACCTGTATTATCAGGGCCAACCCTTTTTGAGTCGTCCAGGAAGCATCAACTTCGATCTCGTTTACGAACTTCCCACGAACTTGCGAAGTCTCATTACCATGAACCTGTTTGAGCCAATGAATATTGTCCGTTCCAATGGCTTGTTTTAAGAAATCACGGTTTAGGTCAACATTTGCGGGCTCATCACCCACATGGCAGCCAATATTAAAACTGTTAAATGGTGGCAGGCTATTGCCCCCCACTCTCGTAGTAAACGTGGCCCCTACTCCAGCGGGAAGACCTTCCCAAGACAGGTTTAAAAATGCACTGGTTTCATCTTTCATGACTTAGCCCTGCTCTTCAACGTCAAATTTTGCCAGTCGATCCAATAACTGCCTCATGTCTTCTGGTAACTCACTTTGCCAACTCATGAGTTTTCCATTGGAGGGATGAGTGAGGGTTAATTGCGCCGCGTGCAACGCCTGCCGAGGAAAGGCACGTAGATATTCGCGGAAGTCCTGGGATATCCCAGCCGGTACTTTTGCCCGTCCACCATATAATTGGTCACCCACAAGCGGATGCTTGATGTGCTCCATATGTACTCTTATCTGGTGTGTTCGCCCAGTTTCCAACTGCACTCTTAGCAATGTGTGGGCTAAAAATCGCTGCTCTATTCGATAATGGGTAATGGCGGGTTTTCCGCTGGAAACCACAGCCATCTTTAAACGCGATCGTGGGTGCCGCCCAATGGGTGCATCTATGGTGGAACCTGCTGTGAAGTTTCCTTCGGCAACACAGAGATATTCACGCTTCACGCTTCTTTTTTGCAATTGGCGAACCAGGGAAATCTGTGATTCAACGGTTTTGGCTATAACCAAAAGACCGCTAGTATCTTTGTCAATACGATGGACAATTCCGGCTCTGGGGACATGATTGGTTTCAGGAGCATGGTGTAAAACCCCGTTCAAGAGTGTGCCGTCGGGATTCCCCGCCGCCGGGTGAACGACCATACCAACCGGCTTGTCGACGACCAGCAAATGGTCATCTTCAAAGACAATCGATAGAGGAATATCTTGCGGCAACCAGCGTTCCTGGGAATCGAGCTCTACTTGTAGTCGTAAATTCTGGCCAGAAGCCAACCGGTCTTTGGGACGGACCTTTTCACCGTCTACTTTCAGCGAGCCCTCTTTTATCCAGGCCTGCAAACGCGATCGCGAATAATCAGGAAACAAATCGGACGCGATGATGTCTGAACGTTGTCCATCGAGATATTCTGGTACCTGTTCTTCCATATCTATCATTTGTTTACTATGACACCCTTTAATACCCTAAGCGGCCTGTGGTTAAATAGCCGGATTCTATAACAATTATGTCACTCATAACTTTTCCGAGATTTTTCATGAATTCTGCGCGCACTTTGATATTGCTCACAGTGGTGTTTCTTGCCTCCTGTTCTTTTTTCAATAGTGAAGAGGAGGAATTAGGTGCCGGCATGGCCGAGCAGGAACTTTACCAACAAGCCCAAAACGCAATCGAAAATGCAACATATCGCAGGGCAATTAACTATCTTCAGGCCTTGGAGTCACAGTTTCCATTTGGCGATTATGCCGAACAGGCCCAGCTGGATCTGGTCTACGTACATTATCAGGCAGGCGATCACGAAGCGGCCCTGGCGGCCGCAGATAGATTTATCCGACTGCACCCTGAGCATCCAAATGTAGATTACGCATACTACATGCGCGGCTTGATTAACTTTACTCGCGAAACCTCTTTTGTCGGCAATTTTCTTCCGGTAGATCTAACTACGAGAGACCCAGGTAGCGCACGCGAATCTTTTTCCAATTTTACCGAGCTACTGGTTCGTTTCCCTGAAAGTTCTTACGCACCCGACGCCCGAAAAAGACTTATTTACATAAGAAATATGTTGGCCCGGCAGGAGATTAATGTCGCCAATTATTACTTTAAACGTGGTGCTTATCTGGCTGCAGCCAATCGAGGGAAATTTGTGGTAGAAAACTTCCAGGGCTCACCTGCTGTTCCCGATGGACTCGCCGTTATGGCTCAGGGATACACCCTGCTAGGCTATACCGAGCAAGCGAACAACGCAGTGGAAGTCCTGGCATACAACTACCCTAATCATCCGGCATTAAATTCGGACGGAAGTTTCCGCTATCAGGACATGGAGGGTGGCATAAAGCGATCATGGTTGAACCGCCTAACACTAGGGATGATAGATCGCCCTGAAGAGCTTGGCTTTGATACCCGAGATCTTTATAACCCGCAATATAGGGAATAATCGAGGCAGCTTTAGTCGCCAATCTCCCAGAGATTGGTAATCGGGTAACGTCTATCCTTTCCGAAACCTCTGGGGGTCACGCGAGGGCCCACTGCCGATTGGCGACGTTTATATTCGTTAATATCCACTAACCTGACAACTTTGTAGACAACTTCTGCAGCAAAGCCCGCTTCTATAATTGCCTGGGCGCTCATATCTTCCTCGATATACATCTCCAGTATCTGATCGAGCACTTCATACGGAGGCAGGCTATCTTCATCCTTTTGGTCTGGAGCTAATTCCGCTGAAGGCGGCCGGTCAATGACATTCTGCGGAATCACCTCGCGAATTGAGTTGCGGTAGCGTGCCAGGGCAAACACTCGCATTTTGGAAATATCCTTTAGCACAGCAAATCCGCCAGCCATATCGCCATAAAGCGTGGCATAACCTACTGACATCTCACTTTTGTTCCCCGTGGTTAATACCAGGTAGCCCTTTTTATTTGAGATAGCCATGAGTAATAACCCACGACACCTTGCCTGAATATTCTCTTCTGTTTTATCAACTGGCAATCCTGAAAATTCTGTCGAAAGCGCATTAATAAAGGAATCAAACATAGGTTCGATGCCGATTGATTTGTAACTTACGCCCATCCTGCTCGCTTGGTCGGCAGCATCATCCTGGCTCATTTCCGAGGTATACCGAAACGGCATCATGACCGCTTCGACTCTCTCAGGCCCAAGCGCATCTGCGGCAATAGCAAGGGTCAATGCGGAATCAATACCGCCGGAGAGGCCGATAACTACACCCTTAAACCCATTTTTTTCAATATAGTCCCGCACCCCGAGGACCAGCGCTGAATACATGCCATGAATTGGGTCTGGCTCTGGAGTCAAGCAGTCTGATGTCAACACAACCCGATTATCGACACTGCGCGATACTTCAATAGGGTTTGTAGATTCTTCAAACCATGTGCCTTGATATATCTGGTCACCACTCTCATCAACAGCAAAAGAACCACCGTCGAATACCAGTTCGTCCTGTCCACCCACCATATGTGTGTATATGACGGGGACACGGTTCTCACTAGCTCGCTGGCTGGCTACTTGAACTCGTTGAAGATGCTTTTTGTAATGGTATGGAGAGGCATTGATGTTAACAATCAACTCAGCCCCTGCATTTACTGATTCTTTGACGGGATCACTAAACCAGAGATCTTCACAAATCGTTAACCCAATGCGAAAGCCATTAATATCAATGACCACAGGTGCCTCACCCGCAACAAAATATCGTTTTTCATCAAAAACACAATAATTAGGTAATTCCCGTTTGAAATATTCGGCAAGCACTTCCCCATTGTGTAAAACACCGCAACAATTGTAGGACTTCCCTTCCCTGACAATGGGGTAACCGACTATCAACCATTTGTCATAGGACAGCGGCTTTAATCGATCAAGTGCACGCTCTACTCGACGCTGCATACTCGGTCTGAGCAGCAGGTCTTCAGGCGGATATCCGGTTAAGGCCAATTCAGGGAACACATAGGCATCAGCGGTGGGGTGCATACGAATCAAGTCGCTAATGCGGTCCGCGTTTCCACCGATATCGCCTACTCGTGGATTTGTCTGGCAAACAATTATTTTCAAGAACTTCACTACATTTGGGAAAGGCGAGCCATTTTCCACAAAGGCGATGCTCTTGGCAAAATAAATGACAAAACTGGTTTAAATACAGGATTCACGCATAATCACTACTAAACAAAACAGACTTGCCTACTGTGGAACACAAGGACCCTACTAACAGAATATTTCACAACTACCGGTTGAGCCTATCTGGCATCTTGCTTGCCGCATACCTACTACTGGGCGAAAACTTTTTTGCTGCGATTCACTCACCCGGGATATTTTTACTCACCTCGTCAGTCTGGTTTCTGGTCGCCACCATCACCAGCTTCAGTTCATTTTTGTCAAGGCAATTGGACTGGCTCAGCTGTGCAAGCTGTCTCCTTGATGTTATCGCCCTCTCTATTTTGGGCTGGTCCAGTAATGGTCTGGAAGGCGGCATATTCTTTCTGATGCTGCCTTCAGCCGCGCTTGCGGGACTAATGCTGCCAACTCGCCTGGCATTGTTGGTTGCCTCTGTTGCAACGCTGGCAACCTTTGCGGCCCAGACCGCGCTTATCCTGGATTTCAGATTACCTCCCACGGTCTATTTTCCATCAGGAGTGCTAGGACTTCTGATCTTTCTGTCGACTGTGGCATTCCGTGGGCTGGCAAAACGAATCGCCAAATCCCAGGAAGAGGCTCGAATTCACCAGCGGACAGCCGAGAATCTGCAACAACTCAACCAGCAGATTATTGACCGCATGCAGACAGGAGTGGTTGTTCTAAATGACCGATTTCAAATCCAGATGGCCAATCATTCCGCACAAAATATGTTGGGGGCCAGTTTCTCTTTACATAGCCATCTGGAGGATTTCCCCGAATTGTTTCAAGCCTTCAAAAACTGGCAGGAAAAACCAAACCGACCAGTGGCCAGTTTTACCCATAATTTTTCAGGGATCTCATTGCAGCCTGGTTTTAGCCTGCTGGATAACGGAGATAACCCACAGACTATTGTCTGGCTTGATGACACAAGAGACTTAAGACAGAGGGCGCAGCTTATTAAACTACAGTCTCTTGGAAACTTATCTTCCAGCCTGGCGCATGAAGTTCGCAATCCCCTATCCGCCGTGCAGCAAGCCAACGATTTACTTTTGCAATCTTCAACCTTGTCCGAATCAGATAGGGATTTGACTGACATCATTGATCGCCACTGCACACGCATGAACGAGATAATAGATGTGGTTCAACAGTTATCCCGGCGCGTTGAACCAAGCCCACACGTGATTGATTTGACCAGCTGGATAAAAGAAATGATATCGGAATTCGAGGAAAGCCTTATAAATGGTACTTCCAGCGATACCGTAATAGAGATAGGGGAAAACCATCAGATTTATTTTGACCCGCGACATTTGAAGCAAATCCTGATTAATATTCTTGAAAATGGCATACGTCACAGCACCTATGATGACCAGGTTTCAAAGCAAATAATTACCAGCACGCAAGCAGATAACAACCGCTACATTTACATTGACATAAAGGATAATGGGCCAGGAATTAGCCCCAAGGACCAAAAGAAAATTTTTGATCCTTTTTTTACTACCGGACAGGGTGGTTCTGGACTGGGGCTATATCTGGCCAGGGAATTTTGTGAGGCCAACTTTGCTTCGATAAACTACCTATACGAAAACAGTGCCCAAGAATCAGGTTTTTTTAGAATTACTTGTCCCATAGAGTCACCCAGGAGCTGAGCAGCCCATTGAATAACAAACGCATTTTGGTCGTCGAAGACGAAAAAGATATCCGCAACCTGCTCTGTATCAGCCTGGAAAGAATGGGGTTTATGGCGTTTCCAGCGGCGACGCTTACCGATGCGAAAAAGCTTATCTCTTCCGAAACCTTTGATATGGGATTGACCGATGTTCGCCTTCCGGATGGCAACGGGATAGATCTAATAAAAAGTTTCAAAAAAGCATTTCCAGATGCGCCCATAGCAGTAATGACGGCCTACGACACTACCGACGTTGCCGTCGACGCCATGAAAAAAGGCGCCTTCGATTTTTTACCCAAGCCAATACGCCATGAGCGGCTCAAGGCATTGGTAACTGATGCTTTAGAGAATAAATCAGGCAGCTCAGATGAAACACCTGAAAATTTTCTTATCGGCGAAACCTCACCAATCAAGCAGCTGCGTTCTATGATTGGCAAAGTATCGCTAACCCAGGCCCCGGTTATGATTACCGGGGAATCTGGAACCGGCAAGGAGTTGGTAGCCCGGGCCATCCATCAGAAAAGCCATCGACGGGACATGCCATTTGTTGCTGTCAATTGTGGTGCCATTCCTTCGGAATTGATGGAAAGTGAATTTTTTGGTCATGTGAAAGGCAGCTTTACTGGTGCTCACGCTGACAAAGCTGGCTTGTTCCATGCGGCGGAAGGCGGCACGCTTTTCCTTGACGAAGTTGCTGACCTGCCACTTGATATGCAAGTCAAGCTACTCAGAGCGATTCAGGAAAAAGCAATCCGGCCTGTTGGTGCACAAAAAGAAATCATTACCAATGTGCGGGTTCTCAGCGCAACGCACCGGACGCTCATTGATGAAGTCGAAAAAGGCAGCTTTCGCCAGGATTTGTATTATCGCCTGAATGTCATACACGTGGAGACGCCAACACTTAGGGAGCGCGGAGAAGACATACCTCTGCTGAGTCGCTACATTCTTGACACGCTGGGGGGTGAGGACATTAAACTGAGCGAGCAGGTTCTCGAGCGCTTAAAAACTTACCATTTCCCAGGCAATGTGCGAGAACTGGAAAATCTTTTGCACCGGGCTTTGGCACTTTGTGAAGACAGTCTGATTCTGCCAGAAAATATACAACTACCTTTCAGCAAGGACATCGTTAACGAGTCCACAGGAGTAGATGCGCTGGAAATTAACGACCTCGATGCCTATCTGGCTTCTGTGGAAAAATCGATTATTGAAGCGGTTCTGGATGCTGAGCAATGGAACCGATCCAAGGCCGCAGAGCGTTTGAACCTCACCAGTCGCCAGTTTAGGTACAAGCTGGCTAAATACGGTCTCTCGTCTGAAAACGAGTAACTATCCGATCCTAAATATACCTACCCTATTCCCAGCCGGCAGCGCCATTCCGGGTTCTGGTTCCCTGACTATTTAAGGTCAGATTCCCGTCGGCAGCAACTTCAGATTGCGCTGTTGCCGTAAGGATCACACAAGATGAAATGCCACCACCACAGGCTGCGGCGGAAATATTGTAGAAGCCAGACTCAGTGACTACAGGGTCTGACGAATAACCCAGCTGTGTTAAATCTGTTGTATAGGTTGGCGGGAACTGATTTATATAAAACCGCTCTTGCATATCCATTATTCGCATCAAGGCCGATGTGCCCTCAGACCGCTTGGACTCAAGAACAAAGCTCTGATAACCGGGAATAGCCACCGCCGCCAGGATAGAAATAATGACCACAACAATCATCAATTCAACGAGTGTGAAACCACTTGCTTTGACAAGGTTTTTTTTCATTTTCTATTCCCGATAAGCATCATTCTTCTCGCCAGTATGTCCGTTCTGCCTGGCCTGTTTCCAGCTCCAGCCATTCATCTGAACATTCTGTACCAATACAGGTTACCAGCTCGGGCACCAACAGGATGGTTGGGTCCGGAGGGATCCCCTCGTGAGCCAAGTCTATGTATTCAGCATCAGAGTCGTCAACAACACCATCGCCGTCAATATCAAAGGTTGACTGGCCAGTCAGCACATTAAACTTGTAGATACGCCCACTACCTACAATTGCTGTACCGCAAGGGTTAGACGCACTGTCGGTGCCATTTGGCAAGTAACTGCTGATCAGGATATCACCATTAAAGGTAACCGATGACTGCAATATCTTCTCATGCTCTCCAGTGAAATCTCTGTAGTAACCAAAGTAACCATCGGTCCCGTAATCGTAAGGGTCATTGTTGGAAAACTGGTGTAAATCACCTCGGGTAATAATACCTCGGTTGCTGTCAGCATCTTCCACGTATTGATAACTGATGGCATAAACAGGATCTTCATCTGTGCCAGTATTGATTTGCAAGGGTCCGCTTACATTTTCATCGATCAGCACATAAAAGCTGTTATTCCAGCTCTCTTCATATCTTGGGTGAGCTCGATATCCGGACCCTACAGAGATGGAGAAAAAGCTTTTACCTCGTCCGGGAGCCACATTCAGCGCTATATCCAGACCGTGGTAAAACTTCAGGGAAGCCGAGGCTTTACTCAGATCAGCTATTTGCCCCCCTGTAGTATAATTTTCTGAAGTAATGTTTTCGGTCTGGTCAAAATCAACACGGAAAACATCACCGCTCAAATCAATAAAATACAGCATATCCATATCGCCATCCCCATCGACATCAATAGGGTTCACGTCTGAGGGTACGCTGTTGTAAACGGGTAATTGTAATGAGTGAGATACACTATTGCCGGTAGACCATAAAAGGGTACCCGTTAGCGCATCCACAATGTAAACCGAATTACCCAATACCGCCTGGCTCTCAGAGTTTTCATTAAAGGTATGGCTGACGTTATCGTAATAAGTGTCATAGCCGCCACCAAAAACCAAAACGTCTTTAATGGTGCAACCAGCATTTCCCTGATTGGATGAACAGTTGTAATAGAGCTTAGTTCGGGTCAACTTGGACCAAGTCTGCCCCAGATCCGCAAAGCCGGAGGTACTGCCTCCAGTAATTTTCCAAAGTTCGGTAATCGGCAAGCTATTACCACTGCGGTCATCGGCATTGGAAATATCCCAGCCGAAATAAGTTCGACCACCGCGACGCATTCCCTGATACATATAGGCCGTACCCAGATCAAAATTGGATGCGGTGCTTCCATCGGCTTCTTCCGCCCATACAGTAGCCTCACCATCAATTCCGTAAACATGGTCGGCGTCATCTTCGTTATCTCGATAAACTTTGACGTTTCGCAGCGTCTCGGAAGGAATATATGACCAGATTTCCTGACCGTTACTCGCATCAACGGCTGTAATAAAGCCCTGGTTGTTGGTCATGAACAGAATGTCATCTGCATCAGCTTCTGAAGTACCTGAATACGTGATTACAAAGGGTTTTGAGTGTAATGATTCACCAGCGTACTGGTGTGCATCGTCTGTCGACTCATCCTGATCCTCGTCATCAATATCTATACCCAGAATCCAGTCACGGAGCTCCGCTGCTTCGCCAATAGTCGACGCACCCGTAGCCGACAACGAAAGCTGTGAGCCGGGGTTAAGTATGCTCTCATAGGGCGTCAATTTGGTTAAAGTGCCGGGTAAACCCAGAGTCAACGCCTCGCTGTCCACATAAACGTTCCGGGTAGCGCTAAGTTCGCCACGATAACCGCCGACTTCCACCACAGGGCCATCGACTATGTCAGACCAAAAGCTTTGAGAACTGTTATCAAAAAAGCCGGTGGCTACGTCAATTGCCGGATCTCCATTTACATCGGTAATAATGCCTTCACCGGTAATGTTGTATTTCTTAACATTACCCTCCCACTTGGGCGTGGCTGTGGGTTTGAATGTTGCGTAATAAATTTGGCTTCGATGCTGAAGCTCGTTAAAAGCGTTCACAGATACGGCAGGAGCAACAAGCGTTGAAGGCACATCGCTAACAATCGCATCAAAAATATCTTCCAGGGTTTCTTTCAGGGAAACTGTATCGTTGGCCTGATAGTAAACACCACCACCTTGATCTGCCGTATCTTGCAGCAGTGGAAAATCAACGGTAAAACCAACGGTGTAGGTATTGACGTTGTTAACACCATCAATGTCATTAAACAGATCGGTTTCGTGCATGTAACCAGCGAGATCGTCCGTACAATTCTCTACTGTGTTGCCATCGCTTACTTCATCTACATCACAACTGGTGGTAAGCGTCTTGATTTGATCATCGGCCCCACCATCCCGTTCTGGCTCACCATCAGTAAGATAAACAATAGAGTTGGGGTAACAGGCATCCGCAATAGGGGAAATAAAGCTGCCACCAGAGACCGCCCTGGCCGCCTGAACCTGTTCATCATCCCTTAGGCTAAGCCCCCTGAAATAGCGATAGGCATCATAAAGTGTGGTTCCAAGTGGGGTATAGCCTTCGCCCTGGACAATGCCGTCAATGCTGTCAAATAGTGACTGTTCGTGGGTATCGCCCACTGTTTCAGAGAGTGCCAATGCGGGATCATCAATTGGTGCCAGAACTTGCCCGTATAGTTCTTCAATTTCTGCGGTTTCTACATTGTCCCCGTGATGCTGAAATCGCATCAGGCCAATATTCAGCAATTCTGAACTTTCAATCACGTCTTTCATGACATTCTTGACGACTTCCAGTTTGGACAAACAGGAATAAACTGCGCCGCGGGGATCTTCAGAATCGCGGAACAGCTTTTCCTGAAAGGTCCCGACCACATCAAAATCGAACCCATTGAAGGTGGCAAGATTGGTTCGCTCCTCGTCGCACCAGCTATCCAGCGTATAGCTGAATTTAGTGCCATCGTTTCCAGTGTCGTAAACGCCTGAGCCTACGGGCGAATAATAGGTGTTGCGCACGTCATAAACGGATGCAGCCACTTCGGAAGTCAGGGAATTGTAATTGAGGTAATCATGGTAGTTCTGGGGGTAGAAATACCGTTCCACTCCACCGGCAGATCCGATCCACAATGGTGTGGGGTTATCTGCCAGATAGTTGGGCTCATTCAGCCCACAAGTGCCGGCACAGAGTGCGGCATCCACATCAGTAGATGCTTCACTAATGCCGTGTACGCCATCATCTGCGCGACACTCAAGAATATATGCGTCTTCACTCGAAGTAATTAGGCCGGGAGACCAGTCCATATCATTCTGGTCGGCATCCAGGTTGAAACTACAGGCCTCGATGAAGTCAGCACTTGGGGTAGAACTGGTGGTAATGGTGCTTTTTTCATTATTGGCAAGGTTATAACCAAAGACCCCATTGAATTGAACACCGTCCGTTTCTGCTCGCACCCAAAGTGAAACCATATCGATGAAATCGGAGCTGTCGCCATTACAAACCGAACGCGAGGAAGCCCCCTGACCTTTTGAGCAGACAACAGTGGTGGCACGCAGGGAGTCATCTGTGGCCTCGTCATCGTCGGCTTCTTCCGCATAAGTCCGCAATTCGAATTCAAGTGTTTCGTTCGGACCTCCAGGGCTATCTGCATTTATTCGCAGTGCCCATGAGTCATTTGTCTCATCGACAAACTCACTGGCGGGCACAGAGAACACCTGAACCCATCCCTCTGCTACATCCAGGGTTTCGCCAAGGCTATTGGGAACACTAATGATCTGCTTGTCTTCAATATCTTCGATACCCAGGCCAATCTCACACTGGTTATATAGCTCCTCATAAGCATCCTCCAGATTGGTAGGCAGCCACTGGACAGCCTTGGTCTTTAAATCAGGGTCTGCGGGGTTATTGGCAAATTCCTGTGTGATCGCATCGCACTTGTTTTGCTCCGGACGAATCACCACACCAGACCATGCGTATGGCGTGTCATACACATAAATCCAGTCATCCTGGTCGTCATTAGTGGTGTCGTAATTAAAATCCGGATCATACAAATCGGGATTAACGCCGAGTTCCGCACCGACAAATTCATTCATACTGCCAGAGGTATCGGCAATCAAGAGAACATTAGCCAGGGCTTCGGTCGCGGCTTCGCTTACTTCAGTTCCCGTGCCAAGATATATTCCGATATCCTGCGCTTTTGCCGGAGCAATGAAAGCCAGTGCGGCAAGAAACAAAAAATATTTGTTATTCATAAGATATTCCTCGATTCGTCAGGTTAAGACGCAATCAAAAGCCCCTTTCAACATACAAAATGTCGGTAATAATTTCGGAAGAGGTATTTAAAATCACCCGAGCCTTGGCAAGCCTGAAACGATCTAATTGATCCAGGTTCATATCTCCATCATAGAAAGGGGTTACCAAATTAGTGCCTTCGTGAAACCTGAACTCCTTTCCACACTGGGAGCATTCACCAACAATACGAATTGTGCCGCTCGGATAAGGCAAATCGTTCACTTGCACTACCTGAACAAGAACGTCGCGCATATGCACTTTGGCTGACATCATCTGTGCCTGGGCAAGAATAGGGATACCAACAAAAACAGTGGTTAGTAGCGCAAAAATGTACTTTTGAGTTCGTGTTTTCATAAAAAACTCCTTGTCCAGGCTAGTTAGCCGACAGGTATCTAAACCCCTGCACTTGCTGGGATTGTGTGCTTGTACTGGTAATACTGGCGGTGCTATCAAACTCCATAATTAGCCACTTCACCGTGCTGTCAGGTGATAGCGACATTCCCGTTACGGGCAGAAAAGAATTTGCATTGGGCTCCCGAATGATGATGTCCGTGGTGTAGTGGTTTGCATCAGCGCCCAATACATCACCGAGCAATAATGCAAAGTCATCATCAGTACCATCACCTGCAGAGTCGGAAGTAAGGCTTCTTGTCTCAAGCCCGTTATTAATCACCGTCGCTGACTGGACCAGGTCGAGAATAATTTGATCCGTATCCGCCTCCGCATTGTTATTGATGGCATCCAACTGGGCATTAATCTCGGTCAGTGCAACTGTATAAACACCTGTTTGAAGCTGACTGTTTCGCACCATAGCTAGTTGCAAGTTGGTATCGTTCATCGCGCCCAATCCTAAAAAGGTCATGACGACAAGAATCACCAGAACAACTACCAGAGTTGCGCCGCGCTGGTTTGCTTTTGGTTTCGTCATATCTCTTCTCCTGGAGAACCTTATGTTCTTGAGACTAAAGTGCATTGTTGATCGTCACTGTGGTGGAAAAAATACGGCGGATGCGCCTGTCACCAGGGGTGTAAGCCGCGCCATCCAAAAGGGTAAATGTCGAATAATTAGCCGCGAACGTGGCATTTCCGACAGTGCTTGCGCTATTTTCAGCATCGTCCGTGTCCTGGCCAGACTGCACAAGCAGTGCCACTCGCACAGAGCGAACATTGTCCCAGCCATTGGCCAGTGCATTGACTCCTGCTGCATTCAAATAACGGTCTACACTGTCAGTGGCGGGACTGTAGATACCATACTGAACCTGAATTTGGTCGACGCCATCAACCAAGGGTTGGGAGGCTGAATGCCACACTTCATTGTCGACATCCCACCCACGGCAATACAATGAAGAGATGCCATCGACTGTTTGCACCCAGAAAACATTTGCGACATGCGTGTTGACGCCCAAATTGGTACCCAGACAATCTTCTGCATCCGGGGATACCATGGAAATCGCCAGACGGTCGCCTTGAACAGTTGCCGTATCATCAGCACAGGGATCCATAGTGCCGCAGGCTTTCCTGTATATATAAGCGGGTGCTACCGACGTGTTGGTGCTATAGCCAGCCATGCGAATGTTATCTGTCAGGATATCCATGGAAAATCGGGCATTCTCCTGAATACGGGCCCCAGTATCCTGCGACCTGAAAGATTGTTGCCCGGTTACCAGAAACCCCATGGCTGCCGTTAAGAACAGAATGCCAAGTGTCACAGAAATCATGACCTCTATCAGGGTCACACCCGACTGTTTGCTAGAGAAAATCATGGCCTGAACCCCACTCTGTATTCCATCTCTGAAATAGTATTCTCGCAAACGTCATCTGCAGCCGTGGCCAGCCCCTCAGTAGACTCAAGACTGCGAGCACACCAATTGGTCGTAATCAGCATATCTGCGCCTGGTGCACAGCCTACGGGATCGCAAGAAAAATTAACGGAAAGCGCACTTATGGCCGATGCACCTTGAAAACTATTGCGGCAGTAGAGATCCCAAACGTCAAACGTCGCCATCTGGGCTGATGTGCAATTTGCGGCATCACATAGGGTTGCCGGGGTACTGCAGTCAGCCAGATCAAAGTCACTGAGAGCAGTCTCGTAGGTCGCACCGCCATTCTTGTTCACGCGCACCCGATCAATCAGGCTCTGGGTCAACCAAACCACTTGGTCTCTCTGAGTATTGTCAAAGGTCGACTGAATAGAACGCGACTGCAATCCGGCAAATGCAAGCACGCCAACAGTGAAAATAAATACGGAGATAATCACTTCGATAAGCGTCGCGCCTTGACTACGACGATTTAATTTTTGAGTTTTTTTATTCATTTGATGAACGCCCAAATCCCATTTCGTCTAGAGGCACTCTGCCGCCGGGTTATCCAAGTCAGCAATGCTCACACGCCCAATAATATTCACTGTCACGCTCCGCCCGGAAGTATTTTCCTCATTACAAAAAGTAACCACTGCCGTGCCGCCACCTTCGTCCAAACGACCTTTCTCATCAAAGAGAATGACGTTATCGTCTGTAACAACGGCATTGGCGCCGACATCCAGCTGGTTTTGACTTCCAGTGGAGCGCTCAACATAGGTGTCCCCTGCCTCGTAAGTGAGCGTGGCGTCATCATTACTGTTGTCGTAAACATCAATGTTCAGGGCAGTACCCGAAAATGAGCCAAAAACAACCATAGGCTGATTGTCAGTGATTGCCTGACTGCGAGCGAGTGAGAGCAGGCTACCCAACCTTTGCGCTTCTGATTTTATTTGAGTGTTTTCAATAAAATTGCGCATACCCGGGGTCGCCAATCCCACCAAAACAGCGACAATCACTATAGTCACTAACAGTTCAATTAAGGTGAATCCCTGAACTTTTCTCATTTGCACATCGGCCGATAACAAGTACTTGCACGCAATTTTCTTAGTCCTTTACAAGTATCTCAAGCAGATACAGCCAAACGGACAAAAAGGACGCTAAATGGTCATACAGAGCTTTATTCTGAGAACTGTTTCATAGTCTGATGGTGAACTAGTTGCAGCGAGTATCGTTATTATCGAGACGAAGCCACCCTGTACGAGCAACGACAATCCTGAAATCATTTTCTGGACTGGCTGCATCACAGTAAGTCAAAGAGCCGGAAAGTGCCCCCGTTCCACCGCTTGGCCAAAAACGCAAAAAACCACCATTTCGGTTCCAGCTTAATTTAGCGCTCGATGGAATATCTTCTGATATTTCCCGCAACAAGGTTTCATTGGCATCCCAGACTGCATTTCTATTCGGATCGACAAAAGCAGCAAGTGGAAATGCCAAATCTCCAGAACATTGACCGTCCTCTAAATGACAAACCGTCAAAATCTGGGCATTGGTCAGTGCCCGATAGCGGGCATCAAATAACAATGATGAAAGCTGTTGCTGAATTGCCTTTGCCTTTGTAGCTTCAATCCAGGATGAGATAGATGGCGAGGCGAGACCTGCCAAAATGGCTGTAATAGCTAATACAAACAATACTTCTATCAGGGAAAAGCCGATGTTTATTGAAAAAAAGATACGAGAAAACTTTTGCCTACGAGTCCTTGTAGACATATCAAACCTCCATGTTTTACCCACTCTTCCTGAGCAGGGTTAATGAAGGCTATTACTCAGTATTAAACGAAGCAACTGTCCGAAAGACCAGTTCAGCTGTTTTGTCGCAATTCCTTGGGGAGGGAAAAATGGACGTTTTCCTCGATACCGGAAAGTTGTCTGGGCTCACTTGCACCAAATTCCTTTAACCGAGCAATCACATCCTGAACCAGGATTTCCGGTGCGGAAGCACCGGCTGTGATGCCGATGGCTTTCTTGCCGACAAGCCATTCAGCCTGAATATGGTTAGCATCATCAATTAGATAAGATTCAGAACCGCATCGCTGGGCCAGCTCGCTCAAACGATTCGAATTTGAGCTGTTCATTGAGCCGACAACCAGCACCAAATCGGACTCAAGTGCCAGTTGCTTTACCGCATCCTGCCGGTTTTGGGTGGCGTAACAAATGTCATCCTTTCGCGGTCCCTTAATATTGGGGAAACGCTCTCTCAACGCATCAATAATGACCTCAGTGTCATCCATGGAAAGTGTGGTTTGGGTGACGTAGGCAAAATTTTCCGGGTTCCGCACACTTAGTTTCGCTACGTCATCGGGGCTTTCCACCAAGTAGATGGTTCCCCCGTTAGTGTCATCGTATTGACCCATTGTGCCTTCTACTTCTGGATGACCCGCGTGGCCAATCAATACACACTCAGCCCCCTCTTGACTGTATTTGACCACTTCCAGATGAACCTTTGTCACCAAAGGGCATGTGGCATCGAATACTTTTAGCGAACGACGGCTAGCTTCGGCACGGACAGCCTGGGAAACACCGTGTGCACTAAAAATCACAATGACATCGTCGGGCACTTCATCCAGCTCATCAACAAAGATAGCCCCCCGCTCTTTGAGGGTATTTACCACAAACTTGTTATGAACTACCTCATGGCGGACATAGATTGGCGGCCCAAACACATCCAGCGCCCGATTGACGATATCAATTGCTCGATCTACGCCGGCACAGAAGCCACGTGGGTTAGCAAGATGAATTTGCATTAGTGAGAGGTTCTTGGTTCCACGTTGTGGATTTTCACATCAAAAACCAGTGCTCGCCCAGCCAAGGGATGATTGAAATCGACCCAGATCTGATTTTCATCGATATTTTGAATAACACCGGGAACCTCACCATGTGCGGCATCTGTAAAGCTAAGCACAAGCCCTTTTTCGAGCTCGTCTGCATCAGCAAATTGCTCTATGTCGAATACCTGAATATTATCTTCATTGTGGTTGCCGAATGCGTCGTCGGCAGGAATTGTGAACGACGCTTCCTCCCCAGCTTCCATACCCAACAAGCGCGATTCAAACCCTGGCAATAATTTGCCATCACCAACCTCAAAAGCAACCGGTTCACTATTGAAGTTTGAATCAACCACCTGGCCATCTTCCAGCTTCAGGGAAAAATTTAGGGTAACTCTTGTTTCTCGATCAATCTTTATCATGGTTGTTGTTACTTCTTTTGTTGTTCTACTTCTCTTGCCTGGAATCTCTGGGCTCCAGAATAATCCAGTCAATGCCAAGCGCAATTGCACCTAGAGTTATTGCAGAATCGGCAATATTAAAGGCAGGAAAATAACGGCCTTGCCAATGCACCGAGATAAAATCAATGACGTAACCCAACATTGCCCGATCAATCAAGTTGCCAAAGGCACCGCCCAAAACAAAAGACATACCTACTAGCGACCAAAATCGAGTCTGTGTTGGTAACCACCAGCATGCAATTAACACGCTGGCCAATACGGAAATGCCCAGAAAAAACCACCTTTGCCAACCGCCTGCATCACTGAGAAAACTGAATGCTGCCCCATGATTCCATACAAGTCTTAGGTCAAAAAACGTTGTAATTTCAACAGCTTGGCCGTATAGGAGATGGGTTGTCGCCAGAGATTTGGTCCACTGATCAAACAGTATCAAAATCACGGCAAGCAGATACCAACGCCAGCTTTTATGCATTAACTCAGTTATTCCAGACAACGTAATAAACTCGAAGTTCCAAATCAGGCGAAGCCTCGAACTTCGCCATTGCCATCAACGTTTTCAATGCAACGACCGCAAAGTTCCGGATGACCTTGATGGCTACCCACATCTTCGCGGAAGTGCCAACAACGCACACATTTATCGGCATCTGACTTACGGATAGCAACAGACAAGCCTTTCACACTGGTCTCTTTGGCCGCGGAAAGTGAATCGGTCAGTTTTGCCGACGACACCATCAGGACGAAACGCAACTCTTCTCCCAACTCAATGAAGTATTTTTTTAGCTCTGGGGGTGCATCAATTTCTATTTCAGCCTCAAGAGAGCTGCGTATCTGCCCGTCACGGCGCAATTCTTCCAGAACCTTGTTGATCGCATCCCTGGCTTCAATTATTTGATTCCACCCTTCTGCATTAATGGCTGAAGCTGCATCCAGACGAGGAATACCCAGCATCCACTCTTGTGTAAATACTGAGCCTTCGACACCAGGCAGATATTCCCAGGCTTCGTCAGCGGTATAGCTAAGGATAGGCGCAATCCAGCGAACAAACGCCTGGGCAATCTGGTAAATCGCTGTCTGGGCAGAACGTCGTGCAACCGAATCTACCTGGCAGGTGTAAATTCTGTCCTTGATGATATCCAGATAAAAACCACCCATTTCTAAGACACAAAAGTTATGCAGTTTTTGATAAATCAAATGAAACTGGTATTCGTCATAGTGCTGGGTAATTTCATCCTGTAGACGAGCCGTGGCGTCCAGAGCCCAACGATCCAGTGACAACAGTTCGATTGCCGGAACGGCATCTTTTTCAGGGTCAAAACCATCCAGATTGGACAGCATATAACGCAGTGTATTTCGAATGCGTCGATAGGAGTCGGAGGTGCGCTTGAGAATCTCGTCCGATACGCTCATTTCACCTGAGAAGTCCGTTGCAGCAATCCACAAACGCATCACATCCGCACCAAGTGTCGACATAACTTTCTGCGGCTCAATCACATTGCCGATGGACTTCGACATTTTTCGCCCTTGTTGATCCACGGTAAAACCATGGGTCAGTACCTGTTTGTACGGGGCACAGTCATTCATCGCAACGGATGTTTTCAAGCTCGACTGGAACCATCCACGGTGTTGATCGGACCCTTCCAAATAAAGATTTGCCGGAAATCGCAGTTCATCTTCCTGCATCAAGACAGAGTAATGGGTAACACCGGAATCGAACCAGACGTCCAGCGTATCAGTCACCTTGCTGTACTGCCCGGCCTCATCCCCCAGGAACTCTGCAACATCCAGTTCAAACCAGGCCTCCATTCCCTCTTTCTCTATCAAGCTGGCAATCTCTTCAATTGTTTCCAGTGTGCGTGGATGAAGTTCCTGCGTCTCCTTGTGCACAAACAGGCAAATAGGAACACCCCAGGTACGCTGTCTTGAAATACACCAGTCGGGGCTGCTGTCGAGCATGGAATCAATTCGCGCCCTGCCCCAACCCGGAATCCATTGAACATTTTCAACTTCCGCCTTTACCTTCTTCAGGAGGTCGGCCTGGGTCATACTGATGAACCACTGCGGGGTTGCCCGAAATATCAATGGGGTTTTGGTTCTCCAGCAATGTGGGTAGCTGTGCTCAAACTTTGACTGACTGAGCAGGTTTCCATGCTGTTCAACAACCTCGAGCACCAAGGGGTCAACCTTATATACATGCTCCCCGGCAAACAGCTCGACGGAATCACGGTAAAGACCAGCATCATCCACATAGTTGAGGATGCCCAGGCCATATTTTTTGCCAACGTTGTAATCGTCAACGCCGTGATCAGGGGCTGTGTGTACACAACCAGTACCGGCTTCTGTCGTAACGTGATCACCCAAGAGTACGGGCAATTGCTTGTTATAAAACGGATGATGGAGAAGTGCTCCCTCCAGTTTGGTGCCTTCAGCAGTTGCCATTATTGCTGGCACCTCAGCACCCATACGATTGCAAAAGCTTTCCAGCAGCGCCTGGGCGACCACTAAAAGCCGGCCATTGATTTTAACCAGCACGTACTCAAGTTCGGGATTCAGACTGACAGCCTGGCTGGATGGCAATGTCCAGGGCGTGGTCGTCCATATCACAATTGCCAAATCACCTACTGCGGCTGCCGGACCAAAAGCCTCGGCAAATCGGGCGCGCGAATCAGCGTCGGTTACCGGATAAGCCACGTCAATCGAGTAAGAAGTTTTCTCCTGATATTCCACTTCGGCTTCAGCCAGGGCTGATCCACCAACGACACTCCAGTAAACCGGTTTTTCCCCTTTGTGCAGATGGCCTTTTTCAATGATTTTTCCCAAGGACCGAACAATGTTGGCCTCGGTTTTAAAATCCATGGTCAGATAGGGATTATTCCAGTCGCCGAATACCCCCATACGAATAAAGGTCTCGCGCTGTCGATCAACCTGAGACTTGGCGTACTCACGGCATTTTTGACGAAAAGTACGGTGATCCACTTTTTGCCCAGCCTTACCGATCTTGGTCTCAACACGGTGCTCAATGGGCAATCCGTGACAATCCCAACCAGGTTTGTACGGCACATCAAAACCATTCAATGTCTGGCTTTTGATGACTATGTCCTTAAGTACCTTGTTGACCGCATGTCCCAAATGAAGGTCACCATTGGCATATGGAGGCCCGTCATGAAGAATAAATTGATCCCTGCCTGCACGCGCTTTACGAATCTGCCCATAAATATCCTTGTCAATCCAGCTTTTCAGTCGCTGAGGTTCGCTATTGGCCAGGTTGCCTTTCATGGGAAACCCGGTATTGGGAAGATTTAAAGTGCTTTTGTATTCGCTCATTGTCGAAATCAGTAATAGTTAAGTAAAATTGTGTCTAACATGATGTCGAAATGGCTTGGTTATCAAACCAGCTTCGCGCATTTCTAACATCGTCTTTTATGGCGTCTTTTAGCGCCGCCAAACTATCAAATTTCTTTTCATCTCGCAGTCGTTTAACGAATTTCACTCGCAGATGCTGCCCGTAAAGATCCCCACTCCAATCAAGCAAATGCACCTCCAGCAATGGGTGTTCCAACGAGTTTACTGCCGGCCGTATCCCCAGGTTCGCCACGCCCTTATGGTTCGAGCCATCCGGAAACTCTGCAATGACAGCATAAACACCGCCCATTGCCGGTCTACGTCGACGCAGGGCTATATTGGCTGTAGGAAAGCCAAGCTGGACTCCCAACTGCTCGCCTTGAATTACCCTGCCGCAAATCTCGTACGGTCGCCCTAGCAGAATTTCAGCATGATTAAGTTCACCTGCCGCCAGAGCCTTACGCACACGCGTACTACTAATACGCTCTCCCTCGTGAAAGTGAGTCTCACTTTGCTCAACCTGAAAACCCAACTCCTCACCCAGCTTAGTCAATAGCCTGAAATCACCCTGACGTCCGTTTCCAAACTGGAAGTCATCACCGACAAGTAAGTAGCGCATTCCAAGTTGGTGGACCAGTTCTCTCACAAAGTCCTCGGCGGCCATTTGACTGACTGCTTTGTTAAAAGGCATGCAGAGCACTGCATCAACCCCTGTTGCGGCGAGAGCCAACATGCGTTCACGCCAGCTCATCAATATTGAGCAATCCTGTGACATTTCTGCCTGTTCGAGTTCGACCGACTGCGCTAAAAAATACTCGGCCGGATCAGGGCGAAAACTCATGGCCGCCGATGGTAGCCCAAGTTCTTTAGCTTTAAGCTTTAAGCGTTCGATAATACGCTGGTGCCCCAGATGCAGCCCATCAAACGCCCCGATGGTAAGCACCGAGCCAGAAGAAAAAATTTGCGGACGAGCTCGTCCGGGATACACCTTTATTGGTAGATTTTCGATCTCGGGCAAGGGAGCAACTCTTCGCAGCCTGGGTCGTAAAAAGCGCGCCAGTATAGCCTCCAAGTGCCCCGGTTAACAGCAGCAGTTAGTACGAAAAATCTAATGTAGGTGGCGGAAGCGGATTCCAAAGCAAAACAGGCTGAAGACAAACAAACTCAATCCAGATATACAGATCACTGCCAACCGCCATACTCGCTCAGCAGCTCCCCATTGCACCCAGTCAGGCCAATAGGCTTGCCAAAACACCAAAAATGCACCCATTAGCGCGCAGGCAATGACCAGACGCACAGCAAAGCCGGTCCAGCCCATGCCCATGACATCTGGCTGTGGCTCGTATATTTGCTTTATTCTCAGCCCCCTATACAACAGCCATGCATTGAGAAAAGCCGAGGCAGAGGTTGCCAATGCCAGTCCTACATGGCCGATCTGATACACCAAATGCAGCCAGGCGACCAACATTAGATTCAGCACCATGTTGCAAACCATAGCGATTACGCCAATACGTACCGGGGTTTTCATGTCTTCCTGGGCAAAGTATCCAGGCGCTAGCACTTTCACCAACATAAATGCCAGCAAACCTGCTGCGTAAGCCTTTAGACTTAAAGACGCCATCGCTAGATCACGCGCATCGAATGCGCCATAAAGGAACAGGGTCGCAAGAATTGGTTCTGACAGAATGATCAGCGCCAGTGCTGCCGGCAATCCAATCAGGAAAACAATGCGCAAGGCCCAATCAAGTGTTCGACTGAATTCGCGGGGATCCGAAGAAAATCTTTGTCGGGACAGGTTGGGTAAAATAACCGTGGCGATAGCGATGCCAATAACGCCAAGAGGTAGCTCAGAAAGCCTGTCTGAATAGTAGAGCCAGGAAACACTTCCGGTCGGTAAAAATGAAGCGAGCAAAGTATCAAGAAGTAAATTTATCTGGCTGACAGAGACACCAAATATCGCCGGCAGCATCAATCCGAGAATTCTTCTTACCCCTGAATCTTGCCACCCCCACCGAGGCATGGGCAGCAAATGCATCTGGGCGAGAAAGGGCAACTGAAATAATAGCTGCACCACACCGGCGATTAGCACACCCCATGCAAGGCCATACGCGGGGACCGTCATATTGGGCGCGACAAATAATGCCGCGCTTATAAGACATATGTTCAGCAATACTGGAGTGAATGCGGGGATCGAGAAACGATCGTAGGCATTAAGGACTGCACCGGCCATTCCCGTCAGGCTAATCAAAAGCAAATAGGGGAAAGTGATTTGCAGCATATCGGTCGCATAAGCGAACTTGACTGGTTCGTCCCGAAAGCCAAAGGCAAAAATGGTGGTAAACAGACCGGGTAATAAAACAACAAGCACTGTTAATAGAAACACAACCAAGCCCAATGTGCCTGATACCCGACTGAGTAAATGCCTGACTTGATCTTTAGAGCTGTGGGTCTGGTAATCCCCCAGAACGGGAATAAATGCTTGGTTAAATGCTCCCTCGCTGAATAGTCGCCTGAAGAAATTGGGAATCTTGAAAGCAACGTAAAAAGCATCTGCCGCGGCTCCGGCACCAATCAACTGCGCGAACACAAGGTCTCTAATCAGTCCAAAAACCCGCGAGAGCAAGGTCATGGAACTCACTGAAGAGCTGGATTTGAGCAACTGCCCGGCACCAGATGTCTGCTCTGGGCTCGTGAGTTCCTGGTTTTCCGGGTTGTTGCTCATGTTTAGCTCTAATTAGTTGACGAATGAGTGTAGCCAACGGCCCCGACAAAATACACTTTTTTACCGAAAATACAGCCAGTTAGAGAGCCTGGCTTCCATTTTTTTAATCAAACAGGGTATATCCAAAAAAAACCAATTAAATCCCGCAAATTCAAGGGCTGAAGTGTTGACATCAGTGTGTCTACAGGCATAATTGCGCCCCCTTGAACCAAGCAGCAATTTTCTGAGGAAAGATCCAGTAATGGCAAACTCTCCACAAGCGCGTAAACGCGCTCGCCAAAACGACAAGCGCCGTGTGCAAAAAGCAAGTCAGCGCTCCATGTTCCGCACTTACTTGAAGCGTGTGTATACCGCTATTGAAGCGAAAGACTTGGAAGCGGCCAAGACGGCATTTACTGAAGCTCTTCCTGTGATTGATCGCATGGCAGACAAAGGCCTGATCCACAAGAATAAGGCTGCTCGTCACAAGAGCCGTCTGAATGCTCACATTAAGGCTCTTTCCGCTGCCTAAGACTTTCTGGTCTGAATAAAAAAGCCCGATTTGTATCGGGCTTTTTTGTGTCTGGCTTTTTACTTATTCAGCTTTTCTATCCGTGCGTACCATTGCCTCCTGATTCCTTGGCAATGTAAAAATTCGCATCAGCCCGATTAAGTAATTCATAAACGGTTTCACCCGGTTTAATGGTGGCAACACCTATACTTGCCGTCATTTTTATCCCTTCTATGTTTGCGCCATAAAAAGAAAAGGGTGGCCTGAAGCCACCCTTTTCCACATAGACAAAAACTACTGCAGAAGATAGCTATGCGTCTATCCGCACTTGCTATCGCCACAGGACAAGCAGGTCATGCAGCCATCCATCATGACAACCGCCTTGGTACTACACTTGGTACATAGGCTGGCGTTCTCAGGGTAATCACTGGCTTCCTGGGTTTCTGTCGCTTTTTTTGCTGCACCCTCAAGCTCTGCTTTTTTCTTTTCTATAAAGGCTTTTTGGTGCTCATCCAAATCGGTATTGATCATCCCAATAAACTTCATGTGATCTTCGATGGCATAGCCAATTTCAGCGACCAGAGAAGGCATGAAGACTCCACCCTTTTTAAAATAGCCACCTTTAGGATCGAATACAGCTTTTAATTCTTCGACCAGAAAGGTGGCGTCCCCCCCCTTGCGGAAGACAGCAGAGATCAGACGAGTTAGAGCCACAACCCACTGGAAGTGCTCCATATTTTTCGAGTTGATAAATACCTCGAATGGGCGTCGGACCTCGTGTTCAGTGCCCTCATTGAGAATAATGTCGTTAACCGTAACGTACATTGCATGCTCAGACATGGGCGGCTTAATCTTATAGGTTGAACCAATCAATCGCTCAGGGCGTTCAACCGACTCATGCATCTGGATCACATTGGCATCGGTCATCCCTAAATCTGCCTGTTCTTCTGCAGATTTCTCCTCAACGACTTTGTAGCCAACGATTTTCTTATCTATCTTTGTTGCCATTTCTTTTTCTCCTCTGCGGCTTACTACCACAGAATTTTTGTACTATGCAAGAGCTTCAGCGCGGCACCCGATACAAGAAGAAAACTGACCAGTCAACACAGTTTTCAACCAGTAGCAGAACGAGCTAACTCTTACTAAAATTTGCCGTAATAACCTTCTTTCAGCGCGTCAAACAGATTAGCTGCTGAATGCATCTCGCCATCGTACTCGACCTGCTCATTACCTTTGAGCTCTAATACCTGGCCATCTTCCAACGTAAAGCGATACTTGGTATTTTCGAGATCTTTCTCTTTTACCAATACGCCCTGGAATGCTTCAGGGTTAAAGCGGAAAGTTGTGCATCCCTTAAGCCCCTGTTCGTAGGCGTAAAGATAGATATCCTTGAAATCCTGGAAGGGATAATCCGTGGGTACATTCGCCGTTTTGGAAATTGAGGAGTCCACCCACTTCTGCGCTGCTGCCTGAATATCAACGTGTTGCTTGGGACTGACATCTTCTGAGGTAATAAAGTAATCCGGAAGCTTGGCATCAGTCTCTTCGCTATAAGGCATTGCCTTGGCGTTGATCAGCTGACGATAGGCCAGCAATTCAAAACTGAACACATCCACTTTTTCTTTGGTTTTACGACCCTCACGAATAACATTTCGCGAATAGTGATGCGCAAAACTGGGCTCAATCCCGTTACTGGCATTATTAGACATAGACAGACTGATTGTTCCCGTAGGCGCGATTGAACTGTGATGCGTAAAACGAGCACCTACTTCGGCAAGTTCATTGGCCAATTCGGGATCCTGCTCTGCAATACGCTGCATGTAACGGCTGTAACGCGCATGCAAAACCTTGCCCTTCACCTTATCGCCAACCTTTATACCGTCATCCGCCATCTCAGGACGAGCCAGCATCATCGCGGGGGTGACTTCAAAATCGTCGTTCATTATCGGTGCAGCGCCCTTCTCTTTTGCCAGATCAAGTGCTTCACGCCAACCAACCATCGCCATTTCCCGGGCAATACTCTCGGTAAACTCTACCGACTTATCATCGCCGTACTTCATTCCAAGCATCGTAGCCGTCGAACCCAACCCCAGGAAGCCCATACCATGGCGTCGTTTGTAAGCGATTTCATCGCGCTGACCTTGTAGCGGTAGACCATTAATTTCCACTACGTTATCGAGCATACGGGTAAAGATCGCTACAACCTCACGATATTTTTCCCAATCAAAGCGGGCATTATCAGTGAATGGATCAATGACAAATTTGGTCAAATTAACCGACCCTAAAAGACAGCTGCCGTAAGGTGGCAATGGTTGTTCGCCGCAGGGATTTGTCGCTCGAATGTTTTCCGTAAACCAGTTGTTGTTCATCTGGTTGACCTTGTCGATCAGAATAAAACCCGGCTCGGCAAAATCGTACGTAGAACTCATAATCGAATCCCACAGACGCTGCGCGGGAATGGTCTTGTAGATTTTGCATGCAGTAAGACCTTCTTCATTGGTCACGTAGCCTTCTGTTACAGGAAATGGGCGCCAGACGACTTGTTCGGCGTCGTTCAGATCCATTCCCTCAGCTTCTTTCTCAGTAACAGGGAAGCTCAACTGCCAATCAGTATCCTGCTTAACAGCTTCGATAAACTCACGGGTAATCAACAGTGACAGATTGAACTGTCGCAAACGCCCGTCTTCGCGCTTGGCGCGAATAAAATCCAGAACATCAGGATGGCTGACATCAAACGTCGCCATTTGTGCTCCGCGACGACCACCCGCCGACGAAACGGTAAAACACATTTTGTCGTAGATATCCATGAAGGACAGTGGGCCAGAAGTATAGGCACCAGCACCAGACACGTAAGCCCCTTTTGGACGCAATGTGGAAAACTCATAGCCGATGCCACAACCGGCCTTAAGCGTCATGCCTGCTTCATGATTCTTCTCAAGAATGTCATTCATCGAATCACGGATAGAGCCAGAAACCGTACAGTTGATTGTGGAAGTTGCCGGCTTGTATTCCTGGGCACCCGCATTGGAAATAATGCGGCCTGCAGGCAATGCGCCTGCATCTAGGGCCCAGAGAAATCTCTCGTACCAGTGATCTCGAAGTTTTTGGTTCTTTTCTACACCAGAAAGTGCCTTGGCGACACGCTTGTATGTGTCCTGAATATCTCTATCAACGGGTTCACCCGCCCTATCCTTAAGTCTGTATTTTTTGTCCCAAATATCCAGTGAGGTGGATTGCATCTCAACTTCAGAACTTAGATGCACTGCCTTTAACGCTTCTGCCATCGTCTTTCTACTCAACTTTCAGCTACGTTGCTGTTATTTCTTCCAAAACTGGAAGAACCCTAGACCGACTAAGTTAGGTGATTTTTAAAGCAAATACCACTATATATAGATTAAATATCTCAATACCAACACTATATATGGTGTAAATAGCGGAAAAGGCTGTACAGCCTACACCTTATGCTACCTCCCTATTCCTGCACAGCAGGAACCAGTCACATTTTTAATTTTTAGGCTGATAGCTTTTATTTATCAAGGAAGGTTTTTACGCACTGATTTAGTGCCAAAACCCCTCTAATGACAGACTGGTCACCAATCTGGCGCAGGATAATTTGAACTCTTCAGTTGCACACAAATCATTAACCCAACTATTGTGATCAGGCAATTGCTCACAAAGCATAGAAATGAATGTAAGAACTTTGATCAATAGTCTGCAAAATGTTTCAGGGTATCGCTATAATCCCCTCAACAAATATTCGAACGCTAATTTCTTTAGTAAAAACCAGATCAAAGAAATTGAAGGTGAGCGACTTCTCTCACCCTAAGTCTACTGGACGGAAAGATAATTAATCATGCCCTCAAAAAAGACCGAAAACGATCTCATCTTATTTTCTCAAGCTGAAAAACAGGCTAAGGATTTCACACTAAATAATCTGAAGCATCCTTTCAACTGGCATAAACAGATTGAAGGGTTATTTTCAGAAGCCGCCATAAACAAGGAAGTCTCTAAACTCAAATCACTGCCTGTAGATGACTACATTGCCCGGGCATTGGAACCTGCCGAAGCTGGTGCACGACCCAGCGCAAAAAATATTGTGCGCAAATTTCGCGGCAAGGTTCATGAAGAAACTGACATAGGTCCATATTATGCAGTCGATATAGACCTGACTGTTGGCGGAAACTCTCGTCGAGTAGGCATCCTGGTACAAAATCGCTCGGTCAATAATGGCGTATGGGCACCAGAACACCACCTCGAAGCTTGTCGACAGGTGAGGTCATGGGCAAAACGTGCCCTGCCTATTATTACGTTTATGGACACTCCTGGGGCAGACGCAGGCCAGCAAGCAAACTCCGCTAACCAGGCTCACTCTATTTCCCGCTTGATTGCGGAGATGACCAACGCACCGGTGCCCACCGTAGGTATTATTTACGGTCTGGGATATTCCGGCGGCGCCATTCCCCTGGCTGCAACCAATGTATTGCTATCCGTCAAAACCGGTGTATTCAATACGATTCAGCCCAAGGGCTTGGCCAGTATTGCTCGCCAGTACAATCTATCTTGGCAAGAGAGTGCTCGTTACGTCGGCCTGTCACCCACAGAATTGTTTCAGAAAGGGGTTATCGACGGTGTCATTGATTGGTCGCCGGAGGAGCAGGAAAACGAGTCAGGCACACTGGTTAATGCAATTATTTCTTCCATCAAGGCCATTGAATCTGCCGGTGTCAACTTTTTGGCATCAAACAAAGAAGTAGAAAAAGACTATGGCCAAGCAGTCATCCGCGCCTTAAACCCAAAAGAACACATTACTGAACTTGAGCGTGCCTCAGCTTTTCGTATTAGAAATGATGTTTCGGAATTCCCGAGCGTTTTTGATCACAGCATGTCCTATATGCGCTATCTCGGTTTGCGATCAAGGATTTCGTCCAGCACGCTGGGAACTTATGGACGTCTTGCCACTGAAGAAATACCCGAGGGAGATCTCAGCGACAGACAGCAAGCTGCTCGTGAAGCTGCGTTTGAAAACTGGCATAAAGACCCGGAAAAACTGGTATACCAGGACCAACTATACAAAGCCTGGAACAATTTCCGGCAAAAACATAGCGACACCAGCAAAGAGCGCGGACGTTTTACCACCATGCTTTTGGGTGATCCGCAGAAAAACTTTGAAGATGCCCGACGCAATCTATGCTTTCAGGTTGTTTTGTACCTGTATAACCGATGGAAAGCGGACGCCGTATACAATTTTGTCCAGCTTTCTCGCCTGATTGAAGAGAACAAATCCAAAGGTAGTAACAACGAGATATATCGCCTGAACGATATAGATATCACTATCCTTGATCTCGCTTACGCAACCGATCTTAGTGAAACGTTCCAGAACGAATTCGAAAACATTCTGGTCTTTGACGCACTTTACAACACTATTATTAATAGTTTTGCTGACATCGCCGAGGAAACACGGGCTTTCCATACCCTGTCCAAGGATTCCCTCCAAAAAATCCTGGACACTTCCCTGGACAAAGCGACCAGTGCCGTTGCGGAATACAGTCTCTCCGGAAACTCGGCTCCGGATGATCCGGCGCGTATTACCCGTCAATCTGAAAAGTTTGCCGACTGGCTGCAATATTTCACTCGCTTTCGTAAGCGCGGCGATTTTCTCAGCGATGTGGAAGAGTGGAAACGTGTCTACTTCCCGCGCCTGTCAGAATCATTACTGGTTCTGATCACCTTCTTTTTTGAAACACTGATTCCGGAATTCCTCAATTCCCAATTCCAGGGGAAAAGTTACGAAGGTCGTATCAACCCTGCCCGAATTGGCAAACGTAAGGACTTTTGGAACCAGCTGAATATTGCCTACAAGGACTTACTGGTCCAACGAATCCTGGATAGTTACAAACGCCAGAAAAAATCGACCGTCGATGCATTCAAAAAGGCTTTCTTTACTGACTTCAAAGAACTCAATGCGGATCGCATGACATCAAACCCGGTTAATTTCCCTGGCTTTCGGATTTCCATTGAAAAAGCCCTGGCGAATGACATCACGCCATGCGGCGTGGTGACCGGCATCGGCAAACTCAATTTTGGCAACAAGGATCGAGTTGGTGTTGTTATCTCCAACGTCTTGTTCCAGGCAGGCGCCTTCGACATGGCCGGCGCAGAGAAACTTTGTGACCTGCTGGTTGAGTGTGCGGAAAAGAAATTGCCCGTTGTCGCCTTTGTCTCCTCTGGTGGCATGCAAACCAAGGAAGGGCCTAATGCGCTCTTTTCCATGGCCATTACTAACGACCGCATTACGCGCTTCATTGACGAGACGGGACTGCCAATTATTATCTTTGGCTTCGGTGACTGTACCGGTGGCTCACAAGCCAGTTTTGTCACCCATCCCCTGGTGCATACTTATTATTTTAGTGGCACCGATATGCCATTTGCGGGTCGGGTAGTTGTTCCTTCGTTCCTGCCATCCATGTGCACGGTTTCCAATTACCTGTGTCGAACTCCTGGCGCCATGCGTGGATTGGTCAAACATCCATTCGCCGAAGATCTGGACGAAAAGCTGAAGGAAGTTGATCCAGCGATCAGCGTCCCCAAAGACAGTGTAGAAGACGTGGTCCAGCGAATCCTGGAGGGACAGGAACTCTCATCGGACAGTCAATCTGCCGAAGAACCCCCCAAGGCTCGGGATCTTATTGGCCCCATAAACAAAGTGCTGATTCATGCTCGCGGTTGTACCGCTGTCAAACTTATTCGTATTGCGCAGCAATTGGACAAGAAAGTGTTACTGGTTCAATCGGACCCGGATATGGAATCCGTGGCAGTCGACATGCTTCGCGACAAAGACGAAGTGATCTCACTGGGCGGCCAAACCCCGGATGAAAGCTACCTCAATGGTCTCAGCGTAGTGACTATTGCTAACCGTCATGGCGCAGACTCCCTTCACCCGGGTATTGGCTTCTTGTCAGAAAATGCAGACTTTGCCCGTATGTGTCGTACCCACGGCCTCAATGTCATTGGTCCTAAAGCCGCCAGCATGGACACCATGGGTAACAAGTCCAACGCTATCCATACATCCATGGCCAATGATGTTCCCGTTGTCCCGGGCAGCCACGGTATTTTGACCAGCGCAGAAGCCACTGCGAAAGTTGCTGAAGAAATCGGCTATCCAGTGCTACTCAAAGCTGTTCACGGCGGTGGCGGCAAGGGGATCAAGGTTGTACGCAATGCGTCTGAAGTTCGCGAGGCATTCAATTCCGTATATGTAGAAGCCCGAAGCGCATTTGGTAACGGTGATCTCTATCTTGAGAAATTCGTCGAATCCATGCGCCATATTGAGGTCCAGGTTTTGCGAGACAGCCATGGCAACACCAAGATTCTTGGGCTGCGTGACTGTACTGTGCAACGCAACAACCAAAAAGTATTGGAAGAGTCTGGCTCCACCATGCTTACCAAAAAGCTGGAAGCTGTTTGCTTCAAGAGTGCGGAAGCCTTGGCCGATGCGGTGGATTATATTGGCGCAGGTACTGTTGAGTTCATCTACGACCTGGTCAACAAAACCGTTTACTTCATGGAGATGAACACACGACTTCAGGTAGAGCATCCGGTCACAGAATGGACATCTGGCGTCAGTATCGTTTCCGAGCAATTTAATATCGCCGAAGGCGGTAGTATCAATGATCTCAAAATAGAGAAAAACGGATTCTCAATTGAAGCCCGTGTTACCGCTGAAAAAGCAGCTCTGAATAAAGACAATACAATTGATTTTCGCCCCACGCCCGGTCTCGTTTCCGAGTGTTCATTCCCTGAACGCGACGATTTGGAACTAATCTGTACGGTTGGCCCCGGCAAAACCATTTCACCATTCTACGACAGCATGATCGCCCAGGTGATTGTTCATGGCGAAGACCGAAACGATGCCATCAAAAAGCTGCTCGAAGTTCTCGACCAAACTGTCATTACGGGAGTTTGCACCAATATTCCATTGTTGAAGCGAATCCTCAATGATGAAACCTTCGTCAAGGGCAAATACGACACCACTTATCTGCCCAAATTCCTTGAATCAATCGACAAGGACGAGCTGATTAAGGATATGGAATACACTGGCATAGAGGTGAAGGAAGCCAGTGCCGATGAATTAATGATTGAAGGCACAGACGAGCTAAAAGTTTTGGCTCCCATGACAGGTATATTCTATACCACACCAGCGCCCACAGAGCCCGAATATGCGCCGGTTGGTGCACGCAAGGGTTATGGAGACACACTCTGCCAGATTGAGGCAATGAAGCTCTTTACCCAAATATCACTAAGCAGTGTAAAAGGCGCCGGAAAAGTGTTTGACACGCAAGGAAGTTACGAAATTGTGCGTATTAACCAGGCCAATGGCTCCCAGGTAAACGCCGGGGATCTCTTATTTGTCGTTAAACCCGTCAAATAGATTTGAGGATCATAAGTGAGTGATAAAGACATCAAAACGCTTTTAAAAAATAATCGAGAATGGGCAGCAAAGCAGCTCAAGGAAGATCCAAATTATTTTTCTGATCTCTCTCAACAACAGGCGCCAAAATATCTATGGATCGGATGCTCTGACAGCCGAGTACCTGCCAACGTGATTACTGGCCTGGCGCCCGGAGAAGTTTTTGTACATCGCAATGTTTCCAACCGAGTCGTTCACGAAGACAGCAACATCCAAACCGTACTTCAATTTGCCATTGAATCGCTCAAGGTGGAGCACATTATTGTTTGCGGCCATTATGGCTGTGGCGGGGTGAAAGCCGGCATTGAAGGAAGCAGCCACGGATATGTACGCAACTGGGTAGAACCTATTCGCCGCAATATCATTCGCTTTGGTTTGTGCCGGCATGATTTTGAAGGTCCGCTTGAAGACCAAAGCCTTTGGGACCGAGCCTGTGAGCTCAATGTACTTCATCAGGTGCGACAGCTTCGCGAAAACCCCTTTGTTCAAGACGCATTAAAACGCAACCAAAAGCTGGAACTTCACGCCTGGATTTATAGCCTTAACGATGGGCTTATTCGCAACCTTGGATAATTTATTTTCTTCTGCTAATCCGATCATCCAGGCTCTCCCACAATGAACTATCTAGTCACCGGAATTGGAGAAGGTTCACTGCACGTTATGGCAGCTTTTCGTCCCGGACAGCTTCATAACCATATCCGCTATCTAAAGATGCAAGGAATCACAAAGGTGCTATGCCTTATGGAGCCTCTTGAGATGGAGCGCCTGGGTCTGGACGAGGAAGAAAAGTGGTGCCTCAGCGAAGGCCTGAAATTTGAGAATTTTCCAATCACAGACCATAGTGTCACCTGCGTTGATAGCCTCCGGGTTCTGGCCAAACGTTTGTTAAAGGAAATTATTGCCGGTGAGAATTTGGTTGTTCATTGCTATGCCGGCATTGGCCGCACAGGCTTGGTGTCCAGCTGCATCCTGATGGAGCATGGCATGAGTGCCGAAGAGGCTATGGCCCTGATTTCACAGAAACGACAGCTGAAAATCCCTGAGACGCGGGAACAGGTTGAGTTCGTTCTGGCTTACACCCCCTCATAAAGCAACAACGTCCAATCCAACCACCTTCCCTGCGCGTATCTATAACCATGATAGACGCGCGCATCAAATCGCTATTTCTTCTGGCGGCCTTATTATTGTTCCTGCTGGCAAACAACGGCAAGGCAATGGCCAATGATCCGCCGGAATTCATCAAAAATCATGTCGAAAACCCAGAGCTGGTTGGTCAGGGAGAGTATCAACGCCTCTTCTGGAAGATCTATCTTGCCCGACTCTATGCTAACGATGGGATCTATAAAGCTGCAAACCCTTTTGCGCTTCAACTGGAATACCAACGGAATATCAACGCCAAAGACATTGTGGAGATGTCGATTGAACTCATCGAAGATCAGGGAATAAGTGATCAAAGCAAGTTGGTAAATTGGCAAATTCAATTAGCGGAAATCATTCCTGATATTCGTAAAGGAGATCGACTTACTGGCATTCATGTGGACGGAATGTCTTTTTTTTATATGGATGATCAACCGATAGGCGAAATTACCGATTCGGAACTCAGTCAATACTTTTTCGATATTTGGTTGGGAGAAAACACTACAGCCCCGGAGTTGCGCAAGAAATTAATTGACCAAAATGCATCGGAGATCCAGTGAGCCAAGCCATCACTAGAACGCAATTGCTGCAATATTCCGTGCTGGCATTACCTCTGGCTTTTGCTGGACTGCCTGTTTATTTACTTGCTCCCGACTTTTACGCGACCAGCTATCAGGTTTCACTTGCCTCGCTAGGCATTAGCTTACTGGTTCTTAGACTTTTTGATGCCCTGATTGACCCGCTGCTGGGCTATGTCATCGACTACTGGGCTCAATATTTCAACTTGTTGATACGACTTGGGATCGTCATTTTGGCAGTTGGTATGTTAATGCTGTTCTGGGTGCCGGATTTTGGCCCGGGATTGCTATTGATCTGGTTTAGTATCGCCGTATTTGTG
>Ga0181601_10000303_pt1 | contig 39326 bp, 20 predicted proteins | sample 041ome_8_FD_133020 | JGI IMG/M metagenome (GOLD analysis project Ga0181601, IMG submission 133020) | Coastal salt marsh microbial communities from the Groves Creek Marsh, Skidaway Island, Georgia - 041407BS metaG (megahit assembly) | ecosystem: Environmental > Aquatic > Marine > Intertidal zone... | reverse complement strand
TTGGATATTGAATACATCATTATATCCATCCGCATTTGGACTGAACATATTTGGTATTTGGAAACAGTCATTTCCACCCAACGGTACGTCAATTAATAAACTTCTTATACATCCGTAGGCATCAGAAGTACTCAGCAAGTATTGTCCTGAGGCTAGAGAATCAATCGGAGGCTCCACAGACATAAAATTCAAACTATAATCATATGGCCCTACGCCACCAATTGTGGTAATAATTAATTCTCCGTCCTCAACAATTCTACATGTTGGGGGGATTATTTCAACCATAGTACTAATAGAATCGGGACTTGTAATGGTTATACTATCTGTGAGCACACATTGATTGCCATCAACAATGGTGAAGCTGTAAAGCCCATTGCCGAGATCGTTTAAGTAATTCGCTGTATCTCCTGTACTCCAATAAGTCAAATAGCTACCTGTCCCCCCAGAGGTGTTTGGATCAATGAAACCTAAAGCTTCACCGAAGCATTTATTGTTTGTAACTAGCGGAGCAGTATTCAGCGCAAGAGGTTGGGTAAGGCTAACGGTATCGCTGGCACTACATCCTAGAGAGTCTGTTACAGTCACGCTGTATGTTGCCGCGCTTAGCCCCAACGCTAGTGCGTTGTCATCATTGTTTGACCAGAGGTAGGTATAATATCCGTTACCACCACTTGCGATGACGTTGGCCTGTCCATCGTTTTCGCCATAACAGCTGATGTTGTACCCGTTGAAGTTAGAGACCGTCGATGCATTGACTATGAGTGGAGCAGGCTCTGTGAGGGTAATGGTATCGCTGGTGGTACAGCCGTTGGCATCGGTAAGCAGTAGCCACGTTGATCCCGCGCCCAGTCCCGCTGCGGAGTCGAGCGTAGAGTTGTTGCTCCACAGGTAGGTATACGGTTGAACGCCGCCGCTATTGGTTGAGGCGACGACCGCCGTAGAATCTAAGTAACAGTCTAGGTGGTTGCCAAGAGCATTTAGAGGACTGCTTAAGGTAGTATTCAGTGCAGGAGGTTGGGTTAGGCTGACAGTATCGCTAGTACTACAACCTAGAGAGTCGGTTACAGTTACGTTGTATGTTCCCGCACTTAGCCCGAGCGTGAGCGCATTGTTATCATTGTTTGACCAGAGATAGGTGTAATTCCCGTTACCACCACTTGCGATGACGTTGGCCTGTCCGTCGTCTTCACCAAAACAGCTGATGTTGTAGCCGTTAAAGCTAGATACCGTCGATGCATTGACCATTAGTGGGGCAGGCTCTGTGAGGGTAATGGTATCGCTGGCAGAACAGCCGTTGGCATCAGTAAGCAGCAGCCAGGTTGTTCCGGCGCCGAGTCCCGCTGCGGAGTCGAGCGTAGAGTTGTTGCTCCACAGGTAATTATACGGTTGAACACCACCGCTAACCAAGGAGTTCACGATACCGTCAATACCTCCATTACAACTTATGTTCAAACCGTTATCTTGAACGTTCGCGCTTATACTTACAGAAAGCAAAGGTGGATCGATGATCGTAATTGAATCACGGTATGAACATCCTATCGTATCTTCAATATATACGGTGTAATTTCCTGCAGGTAGATCATTGAATTGAAGCGTAGAATCACCGGTGTTCCACTGTATACTTAAAGCACCGATGCCGCCCGATGGAATCAAGGCTAACGTTGCAGAAGAATCTCCAAAACAAAGATTACTATCTAAAACCTGAATAGATCCTGATAGGTTGCTATGAATAACGGTAGTGGTATCTGTGAAGGTACAATTACTATCAATGACGGTGATCCAATACAAGCCTGTATCCTGAGCAACAATTGTTCTAGATGTATCTCCTGTAGACCATTGGTAGGTATCGTAATTAAAGATGGTGCTTATGGAATCTGTTTCACCACAGATGAAATACTGCTCTTTAAGTAGATTCTTTTGAAGTGCACGAATAGTTATGGTATCCGAACAAGTCACTCCATTTTTAGAGTTTTCAACCCAATAAGAGGAATTCTGTGATGGTATAACCCAAATGGAATCATTTGTTTCACCTGAAGACCAAATTAAATTTGACCCTGCATCTACAACATAAAGAAGAACACTGTCCGATTGACAATCGGTCGATTGTAGTGTCTGGATTTCACTGTTTAGAACAGTAATGGTTATTGAATCGCTACAAAATCCATTTTCAGTAGATTTCTGTACCCAATAGGTAGTTGTCTCTGTGGGATGAACTAAAATAGAGGCTGTAGAATCACCGTTTGACCATTGTACAATGCCAGAAGAATTACTCGAAGTTGAATTTAGAACCATAGAATCCCCAGCACAGATGGTTGTAGCAGAGGCAGAAATATTGATATCCAAAACTTCTATTACCACGGTATCTGAACAAGTCACCCCATTCACTGTGCGTTCCACCCAGTATGAAGTAGTTTCTGACGGCTTAATCCAAACAGAATCTCCAGTCTCACCGGTGGACCAGGTTGGACTTGTACCAGCATTATAAAGCTGTGAAACTTCGGAAGACGTAATCGCCCTGTTCCATATACCGATATCGTCTATCATTCCATTAAAAAATGAATTATGAGAGTTTGTCGAGCCATAGAAAGTTGATGAAATAATGTGACTGAGGCTTTGCTCATTGAATGAACTAGAACCATCAAGGATTCCATTAATGTAAATTTTCACATCTCCACTGTCAAAAGTTAAAGCAACATGACTCCAAAAATTTAATGAAATACTATTTGTGCTGTTTAAAGTTTCAATTCCTCCATTTTGAAGCCCGAATTGTATTGTTCCATTCTCACTTGTTGGTGCTAATGCCAATAACCATCTATCAGATGCGCCAGTACCCTCGGACGTGTTCACAATTCTAAGATGATTTCCTGAGCTTAAAATATCAGGTTTAATCCAAACTGATATTGAGAGTTGATTTGTAAATGTTGGCAGCGATGATGAAATATCTTGAGAAGAACCATTAAAATCATACGCACTGTTCGCATTCCCATCTCTATCCGTAGTAAGAGTAGCTCCATTGACGGTACCATTATTTCCATTCCCACTTTCATCATTTGCATTCCCGCAGAATGGATACCATGCAACTAATCCATTTTCAAGGTTAGAAGGTAAGTCTGTGCAGGATTTGGCTGGAGTTATATTTGAACCAGAGCCAGGAATATAAAGTAGCACACTGTCCGATTCACATAGTGTAGTTGAAGAGGCGGTGATTTGAGCATTGACCACTGTAACAGTAATAGTATCACTACAAGAACCATTGTCAGTAGATTTTTGAACCCAATAGGTGGTAGTTTCGGTTGGGACTACTTGAATAGTCTCTGTAGTATCTCCTGTGGACCAAAGAATATTGGCTGAACTGTTGAATGATTGCTCTTCGTACAGAGCAAAACTCGCACTACCACAATTATCGCCTAAAGCGTTATCATGCCAACCCACCTGTATAGAGTTGCTAGTCGCGGTAAAATAGTAATCGTAAGCATGTGTAGTAGGATTGTAAACATCCGGTTGCGGCCTGTTGATTGCAGCGCCTAAGACATAAAGACGTGTGGCACTTGAATCTATTGCTCTTGGTAAAGCCGTTGTTGTTGCTGTATAATATCCGGGTTTCACATAGGCAGGATCATTTGCCAAAGATGGACAATAAGTTCCCCATGTCATTTCACCTTGAATCCGTAGTCGGTAGCTTTTACCAGGAGTGGTTGGCATTACTTTGCTCCAATTGGAATTTATTCCTTGCCCAATAGAATCAATTAAAATACTTGTATTTGCAGCTGAGTCTATCATCGAAAGGGTAACAGAATCTCCTGCACATATCGTTGAAGAGGAGGCTGTCGCATTGACATTTATGACTTCAATAGAAACGGTATCCGAACAAGTCACTCCATTTACTGTACGCTCCACCCAGTAGGTCGTGTTTTCAGTAGGACTAACCCAAACAGAATCTGAGGTCTCGCCGGTGGACCAGGTAGTATTAGAGCCTACATTATAAAGTTCAACGACTTCAGCAGCCGTTAAGGCTCGATTCCATAAACCAAAGTCGTCAAGCTTTCCGTTCATGTAGCGAGGCCATGCTAATTGTGCACCTATAATATAGTTGTAGCTAGATCCGCCCATAGAATGAGTATCGTAAGAACTATCTACCAAAGAACCATTTAAGTAAAGTAGATATGAATTAGAATTTTTTACGAAAGTGAAATGATACCACGTCTGTCGATTAAGAGATGAGGTAGTTGCTTTCGGTGCATTCACATAGCTTTTATCGTCTGCATAAAACCAAACCACACTATCTGGTTGCGATCTAGCCGTGGCCCAGTCGCTGCCATCATCGGCATGCCTTTTTGAACCAATTACATTATTAGAACTGAAATCGTTGAAAAGAACCCAAGCAGATTGAGTATAGCTCGTAGGATTATTACCCAGTAAAGCAGGGTTTCCAATATCAATTTTATCATCACCATCAAATGAATAAGCATGTGATGATATACCATTTCTATCCGTTGTTAAGCTTGCGCCGTCAACGGTGCCATTATAGCCATTCCCACTTTCATCATTTGCATTACCGCAGAAAGGATACCATGCGACTAATCCATTTTCGAGATTAGAAGGTAAGTCCGTGCAAGGTTGGGATGGAGTTGTATTTGAATTAGAGCTTGGGACATACAGTAGAACACTGTCTGATTCACATACTGTGGTTGAAGATGCTGTAATATTGGTATTCAGTACAGTTACGGTTATTGTATCGCTACAATAACCAGAATTACCAAGCTGTTTTACCCAGTATGAAGTGGTTTCAGTAGGGGATACTATAATTGTCGATGTCGTATCTCCGGTTGACCATAGAATACTTGGGTTAGAAACAGTAGATGCAGAGTCTACGGTTAAGCCATAATACCTTGGCGTTTGGGTACCACAGTAGTAATTGGGAACATCATTCCATTTGCCACCTGGCAACAATATAATATAATCCTCCCCGTATGGCCTACAAGAACTTCCGTTACCTGCGTTATTAGGCTCCCCACTAAGCCAGTTTGAGTAATTTAAGGCGGTTCCATCTGCCCAGGTAAAAGTCCCTTCGTTAAGTGAATCGTTCGCACCCAACAGCACTGGGTTGGACATGTTCGAACTTATAAATGAATTTTCCTGGGAGTTATTTACTTTAAGTAGTTCTGCTCCAATATCTTGTGCATTGATTAGTGCTCTTTGGTAAGTTGCGGTGAATTTAGATTCGTAATAGGCCTTACCATCAAAGTATCCCATGAACCTGTAGAGGGAAGAATCTGATAAGCTCGGGTATGTAGATTGAACATTTGCCTCAAGAGTAACAGAATCTCCTGCACATATCGTTGAAGAAGAGGCTGAAGCGGTCACATTCAAAACTTCAATAGAAATAGTATCTGAACAAGTCACTCCATTTACTGTACGTTCCACCCAGTAGGTCGTGTTTTCAGTAGGACTCACCCAAATAGAATCTCCAGTCTCACCGGTGGACCAGGTTGTAGTAGAAGGCAAAATACCACTATTGACTTGCTGTAATTCTGAAGAATTTAGGGTCCTGTTCCAGATCACCAAATCATCAAATAATCCAAAATACTGGTGATAACTCGCAGCACTACTTATCCCTCCTATCTCCCATACGCGATTTGGATTATAGTAATTATTAGAGCTGTTAAATGTGAATGACATACTTTGCTCTTCAACACCATTTATATATGCTTTGTATGTACCTAATTGACCATCAACAACTATCGCTATATGCGACCAAATATTATTAAAATAGCCATTGTTCGGGCCGGTTGAAGTTGAAGAGGGCTCGTGATTCTCAGTTGGAACTCTATGATATACTTTAAGGTTAGCTCCTCCATTGACAAATCCAACCCTACCATAGATTTCTACCCCTTGCGGTACGCTACTGTGGACCATTACACCATCATTAGTCAAACCTTGCATATTAGGGGAGGCCCAAAAGCTCATTGTATAGGATGACCCAGGCGTTCCTAAAGTAGAATCAATTTCTGGGAGTTGAACAACTGAACCGAATACATTTGGAAAAGAAAGACAATATTGACCATTTATTCTAGAACTAGTATAACTGGTTTGAGAGTTGCTAAAACTACCGTGATTATCATTACCGCTCAAATCTTGAAGGGATTGTTCGAATGTCCATTGTCCAATTAGCCCGATATTCAATGAATTCGAGGATGAAGCACTGCTATTACTGGAAGTAGTATTGGAATTAGAGCTAGGAACATATAGTAGCACACTATCTCCAGGAGTACAAATTTGTGTGTTTGACGCCTGAATAGCTGGGTCATTGACGTAAATCCGAACAGAATCTGTACACGAATTTCCATTAATAGTGGTTGTTACCCAATACGTTGTAGTTTCATTAGGCTGAACCTTTATACTCGATGTGGTATCATTTGTTGACCATAAAAAATCCACGCCTCCTTGTGTGGCATATAATGATTCAATTTCAGTGAGAGTTAATGCTCTTTCCCAGAATCCAACATCATCAATTTTTCCTACCCAATATTCATTGGAGTTCCAGACTGCCCGGCCAATTCTGCCAATAGTAGGAGATAATGATGGAGTATTAACGGATTGTGAATAGGCGAATTGACCATCGATATAAATGGAAATTGAACCAGAACCAGAATGTACACAGACGATATGATGCCAATCATTCAAGTTGATGGATTGATTCGAAATAGCATCATATTGAGCCATTGAATGTGTAGTAAACACTCCGCTTGAGCCATACTCGCCAAGCCCAAATACATTACCTGGGGCCTGGTAATCATATTGGGTTTGAGGCCCAAATGCGGCTATGTATTGCACATTGCTAGGGCTAGAGGTTCTTTTTACCCATGCCGAAATCGTTGCAGCATGGTTACCCGATGGATAACTATTGGCTGTGAATTCTAAATAATCATTGCCGTCAAAATTATAAGCACTATTTGGATTGCCGAATCGATCCGCTGTAAGTGTTGCACCATTATTTGATGCATTGTTTCCATTGAAACTTTCATCGTTTGAATTGCCACAGAAAGGATACCAACCAACTAAACCGGATTGAAGCCCCGTATCTAAATCACTAATTTGACAAAACATACTAGCTGTTGATTGAAGTTGGACACTATCCCCCTTACACACAATTGTGTCACTGGCAGAAATAGTCTGATAAGAAACGGATATAGTAATGCTATCACTACAAGTCACATTACCTAATGTTGAGCTTACCCATATGGTTGTATCGGCGGTTGGGTTGATCCAAATGGTGTCGGTGGTTTCTCCTGTTGACCAGTTTATTACTGAGTCAGATGCTTGAAAAGTTGTTTTACTGGAGTATAATTTAAAAGTTAGACTTCCAGAATTATCACCATAACAACAATCAGAGAAAGAAATATTGACTGACCCGTCGTAATTAATAAAGTCATAAAAATATACAGCACTGCTTTGATAAACATCGTTCGTTGGTCGAATTGAACAATTATCATCAAATCTCCATTTATCCTGATAATTACCTGGGCATTGACCATTGTATGGCGAACCTACTGGGCTGTAACAACCATTATATCTGAAATAGGCAGCATCCATTGCATTAGTGCATGATCCTATTGAATAAAGCCCAGATACCTCAAGTATGTAGTGTTGATTTTGTGTAACAGGCCAATTTAGATTCCAGGCTGCTCCGAAAGTTTGCGTAGAAGAATAGTAAAGACTATCAGGAACTAAAATTGTATCATAAATGATAGTATTGTTCTGGACTGTAGTCCACAACATCACGCTATCTCCTGGATTACAAATAGAAGTAGTGGATGCACCGATAGTTGGGTCTAATACATTTACTGTTATTGTATCCACTATTGTGTCGGATCCGGCTACTTTTTTTACCCAATATTTTGAAGTTGTAGATGGCGAGACATTAATAGTGCTAGTGGTGTCGCCGGTCGACCAGAGTATGGAGCTGAAACCATCAACTACGGAGAAATTATATAACTGATTGATTTCATTAGGGGTCAATCGTCTGTTCCAGATACCTATGTCATCGATAAGGCCTCCTGTAAGAGTAGGGTATGATGACCATTCAGTGCCAAAAAAGAGTGGTGCTGCCCCGCAAAACCCATGAGGTTCATTTAAGTAATATTTTACTACCTCAATTGCGTTTCTATAAATTCTCACGGTATCATCAACATGCGAGAAAATAAGATGGGTCCAGTTACTAGTATTGTCAAATGAACTACTCGATAAATTTGTGTTCCAGCCTTGAGAGGCAATACAAGAGTTATTGCCTTTAAATCCAGAAAGGAACTTGTTATTGTTGTCTATTCCGAAATAGTAATCTTCCATTGCGGCATTACTGTAAATCCCTTTTTTTAAATAAGTTCTACGCCCGGAAGTATTTCCGTTATATACCCAAAATGCAAAGGTTATGTCTGCATTGTCATGATATAATATATAAGGTATTTCTAAATAAGATGACTGGATGTTGGCAGCATTAAGTGGTATTCCATTGCGATCAGTCGCAAGAGAAACTGTACTTACGATATCATTGCCAAAGATTTCATCTTGACCATTTCCACAGAATGGGTACCAAGCCTTCATGCCTGTTAGAAGATTCGTGGGTAAATAATTACAAGATGTTGACACATTATACGAAAGCGTTACTGTATCGCCCAAACAGATTGTGGTGTCTGAAACTTCTCGAACTGCACAAGACCCAATGTTTGCGTTGTACAAATTTTTGATTTCACATTCTTCAAGCGGTCTGGACCATATTCCAATATCGTCTAGCTTACCACCGATAAAATTTGTGTATTGATTAGAGTAATGATTGAAGCTCGCGCCAAAGCAAATATCTCGGGTTTGAGTAAACGGATTTGCTATTCCAGTTATATCAGCGTCAGAGTCCACCAAAATACCGTTAATGTACAAGACTAATGAATCGCCATAGTAACGAATCATACTAATCATTGACCAACTATTAGTTAGCAGTGTATCTTGATTGGAGGTAGTGCCCGCATCGCCAGAATTCCCTCTAATTTGATTTAAAATGTAACCATTATTACCCATCCACGATCTCCATCCACGATTTTGACCAGCAGAATCAAAATCGCCTTGACTAACTGCCACCCCAAGATTGTTTGAAATCGTGCCTGTTAGATTTACCCAGTAATTGATAGTGTAAGAACCATCGAGCAGGAATGAAAAATCATTTGAGTTACTTACGGTGATGTAATCGTTTGAACCATCAAAAATATAAGCAGCATTTGATTGATTAAATCTATCCGATGCAAGTACAGCTCCAGAATTAGTCCCGTTATGCCCATTCCCAGTAGAGTCAATGGCGTTTCCTGTAAAAGGCCACCATCCGACCAGGCTGTCGGTAGGAACGTATTGGGGAACGTTTTGTCCAACCGAGGGTATAGACAATAGAAGAGTGAAGAAGATTAAAAGTAGCTTCTTTAACATGGTTTGCTTCAATTATGAGTAAATATAGCCAATTCTCAATTTTTGATTCGAAAGATTAAGGCACTTTTGATTGTCGGGGACAATATTTATTATGTTTGTACCCCGTTACATCAGCGTTGTAATTATTCTTTATGCTTGTCTATTTTAGACTACGCTGAAGAGAATAGACAGCAAGATTGTAACCTGCTGTTTATCAGTAGATGGGCTCATAGCTCAGTTGGTTAGAGCACCTGACTCATAATCAGGTGGTCGCAGGTTCGAGCCCTGCTGGGCCCACTTTAAAGCACTTCCATTTGGAGGTGCTTTTTTGTTGTTACATACATATTAGCAAGTACGAAATGTCCATTGCTTATTAGTCCAAGGCTGTTTATTCCAATAGGGTGCCCATAGCGTCTTCAATATCGCCTGGGGTGGACATAATCTTGGAGAATGTGCGCATCGTTAAGTCAGGGAAAGATAAAGCGATACGGTAACGTCCGTGTAACATGTAGACTTCATTGTCGAGGATTAAAATCTCGTACGGCAAAAAGCAGGTATGCTTGGGATTATCAATATCAATGATGGGTAAAAACTTTTGCTCTCCATCTGATCCTGAAAGTCCAATACCATAAAGAGCCGCTTTTTTACCCTCAAGAACGATGGAATAGACCAATTGAGCTTCCGTGGAATTTTTGACTAAACCCCTCTTTAGGGCTGCTTGAGCCTCTTCAAAGCTCCTGAATTTTTTCAGCCTTACTTGATCCTCAAACTCGGGCATCCCAAACATGTACTGGTATTCGTAAAGGTCATCTAGGTCTAGTCCTTCTTGGGAGCCGTAAGCCATGGGAGTCGAAATAGCCGCTGCTTTAAAGACAGCTTTAAGCTTTCCTTCCGTTGACTTTACATGGGATTGAATGGATTCAAAATCATCTTGAAAATAGGCCGCACACCAGTAGCTAGGATTGGTGGCTGATAGATGAATACCCGCCGCGCCTTTGTAGATAGCGATGCGTTGTGCTAGTGCAAAAGCTCGTTCTGGTCCGGAACTCTTCACCGCCGATTTGATATCTGAGCTTGTATAAACTAGCACCCAACGATTCGCATCTTTTGCTGGTTGGTATTCTCCCAGTATTTCCAAGCCTTGCGCTTTAAGACTTTCGCGAACTATAGATTGGGCCTCCGTGAAATTCTTCTCTGTCATTCGACCGCCCCAATAGGGTTTCAAGGTTTGCGCATCAATTTTACCAAGTGTTAGGATTAGGCTAAATAGAAGAGTGAGACCAGTTTTCATGATAAAGTGTTTAGGTTGATGAATGCACCTACATGGGGTTGATTTCTACACTTTCCATGTTGGTCCAGCTTAAAAATAGCGTTTTTAGACGACAGGTAGCCATCCTTAAGTTTTGTTGCTGTTTTATGATTTGGTTTTGGTGAAGACTGTCATTGCTAAAAGCGATATAAGCCAATGCAATAAAGGATATAGCGCGAGTGCTGCTAGAGGATTGGTTAAAGAGAGTCCTCGAGTTATAAAAAGCTCTGGGATGTAGAATAGCGTCAATAAACTATGAAGGATGGCCGATTGTATTGCGACTTCTCTAATGCTTTTAGATCTAATTGAGAATTGGCTTCCTGCTACGATGTAGAGTATGAAGAGTACTTCGTAGGCCAGATAAATCCATTTGGTGTGGATGTAGATCGAACTGAGATGTAATGCAAAATAGAGCAGCCCAATGTAGGTATACGTGGACTTTGGGAAATAAAATTTCATGGCTGAAAATAAGGGCGGCTCCACTGGAGCCGCCCTATTAGATAGTTATAGCAAGTTACAGATCGAAGCGGTCAAGGTTCATCACCTTGGTCCAAGCTGCAACAAAGTCATTAACGAATCTTTCTTCCGCATCGCTAGAGGCGTATACCTCTGCAATTGCGCGAAGTTCAGAGTTTGAGCCGAAGATCAAATCGGCACGAGAAGCCGTCCATGCTACTTCGCCTGTAGAACGATTCTTGCCTTCGAAGATCATCTCATCTTCATCCACTGGGCTCCACTCGTTGTCCATGCTCAATAGATTCACAAAGAAATCGTTGCTGAGGGACCCTGGGCGAGTGGTAAGAATACCGTGGTTGCTCTCGTCAAAGTTTGCATTAAGCGCACGCATACCTCCCACAAGCGCCGTCATTTCAGGGGCTGTCAATTTGAGTAGTTGGGCCTTGTCAACTAAAAGCTCTTCTGTGGTCAGTGTGTACTTTTTCTTTTGGTAGTTTCTAAACCCATCGGCCATCGGCTCAAGCACTGCGAATGAATTTACATCAGTTTGCTCCTGAGAAGCGTCCATTCGACCAGGCGTGAAAGGTACAGTTACGGAGTGTCCAGCTGCTCTTGCTGCTGTCTCTACTGCGGCGTTACCACCCAATACAATAAGGTCAGCCATGCTCACCTTCTTGCTGCTCGAAGAGCTATTGAAATCTGCTTGGATACCTTCATACATAGCCAATACTCGCTTCAATTGCTCTGGGTTATTTACTTCCCAATTCACCTGAGGTTCCAAGCGAATACGAGCACCGTTAGCACCGCCGCGACGGTCAGATTCGCGGTAAGAAGATGCCGATGCCCATGCCGTTTCGATAAGCTCGTTATTTGGGATGCCTGAATTTAAAATAGCTTTCTTCAACTGAGCGATATCGCCGCTTGAAATTAGCGCGTGGTCGCGAGCTGGAATTGGGTCTTGCCAGATGAAGTCCTCTTCAGGAATTTCTGGGCCTAAGTAAGTCGTCTTTGGCCCCATATCTCTGTGGGTCAATTTAAACCAAGCCTTAGCAAATGCCTCTTCGAACTTCTCTGGGTTTTCGATGAAGTCTTCACAGATTGCGCGGTATGCAGGATCTTCCTTTAAAGCGAGGTCTGAAGTCAACATGGTTGCTTTGTGTTTCTTTTCTGGATCAAAAGCATCAGGAAGAATTGCGGCTTCACTTACAGTTGTCCACTGGTGCGCGCCAGCTGGGCTCTTAGTTAGTTCCCATTCATTATTAAATAAAATACTCAGGTAAGCATGACTCCATTGCGTTGGTGTTGGCGTCCAAATAACTTCCAATCCAGAAGTGATCGCATCGGCACCTTTACCGCTTTTGTAGCTGCTTTTCCAACCGAAGCCTTGCTCTTCGATAGCTCCGCCTTCAGGAGCAGCACCCACATGATCTGCAGGACCAGCACCGTGGGTTTTACCGAAGGAGTGACCACCTGCAATCAAAGCAACAGTTTCCTCATCATTCATACTCATACGCGCAAAAGAGGTGCGAATGTTTTTAGCAGAAGCAAGTGGATCTGGGTTGCCGTTTGGTCCTTCAGGATTCACGTAAATGAGACCCATCTGCACCGCCGCAAGAGGGTTTTCTATGCTGAGGTCAAGCTCGCCGTCTTCGTTCAATCGGCGTGTGTCGAGCCAATCGCCTTCAGGCCCCCAGTAGACATCTTCTTGTGGTTCCCATACATCCGGGCGACCGCCTGCAAAACCTATGGTTTCGAAGCCCATAGATTCTAAAGCTACATTACCAGCGAGAATCATTAAATCGGCCCAAGAAATGGCCTGACCGTATTTTTGTTTCACCGGCCAAAGCAATCTCCTCGCTTTGTCGAGGTTGCCGTTATCTGGCCAAGAGTTCTGCGGCGCGAAACGCTGGATACCCATGCGTGTACCACCACGACCATCACCTGTACGGTAGGTTCCTGCACTGTGCCAAGACATGCGGATAAAGAGTGGTCCGTAATTGCCGTAATCGGCCGGCCACCAGTCTTGTGAATCTGTAAGAACAGCTTCAATATCCGCCTTAAGCGCGTCGTAATCTAGCGAAGCAAAGGCTTCTTCGTAACTAAATTCATCACCAAGTGGATTGATCAATTCTGAGTTTTGTTTAAGAACCTCAAGATTGAGCTGATTGGGCCACCAATCTCCGTTTTTCTTGACCATGGTTACTTGGTCTTTGGTGTGACCGCCGTCAAAACCCATTGGGCAACCAGCCTTGCCTTCCGCGTGAGTAGATTCTTGGTTAGAACAGGCTTGGAGAATAGCAAGAGCTGCAACGGCAACTAATAGTTTCTTCATGATGATAGAGTTAAATGGTTTACCTCTTCAATTTCCGAAAGAATAATCATAGTTCCAATCGAATAGATTTAGTATTTGATAGTTGAAATCTATTAGAGCTGGCTGATATTCTGAATTTATAGGTCTTGGAGTAAGGTGTACGACTATTCTCAGGCGCTTCAGGGATTGCGGAATATGTAGTGTCCACTGTTATGGGAGGTTCGCTTCAAGCCCAATCGCTTCAAACCATCATTCACTAAAAAGTATCCTGTTGTCATAGCTACTGCTCCTACGGAATAAAATAAAACGTATTCCTCTATATCGTCGCTTCGGAATAGGTGTACTATAAATCCGGCACCCACCAATGTAGCACCACCAGCGAATGCGGCACTGCCTCCCAATACTTCTAATGTACCGAGCGCTATGTCTTTTACGCCACTGTTATGCTGAACGGAATCAATATGAATACTAGATATTGGTTTTAGTTCTACTTGGGCAGCTGGAAAATGGCTTGTTTTAGGGATTAAATCAATTTTAACTTCTTTCGCAGACAATGATTGGCCAAAAACCACAACAGCAATTATGAATGCTATTCTCATGCTTATATTTTGTCCTCATTAAGTTAACAGAAATCATTCAAAATTTCTCCAAAGTTTATCCTTAGGCAACGGGGCTGTGAATTTTCTGATGCCTCCATTTATGGCCTCTGGGAGTTCTATAGATCGTGCATGAAGGCCAATTTGAAGATTTTCGTAATGTGTGGTTGAACCGTATTTCTTGTCGCCAATGATGGGACAACCGATGTGGCTGAGCTGTGCACGGATTTGATGGAATCGCCCAGTTTTGGGTTTTATTTCGAGCAAGAATTGATCGTCCATAGAAGATAAGACTTTGAAGCTCAGCTCTGCTTTTTTGGCACCTTTGACCTTTGGGTCAACAACGAGGGTTTTTTTACTTTTCTTTTCCGTCAGGAGGTGATGGATAAGGATGCCTTGTTTCTTTTCTGGTTCTTCGGAGGTTATTGCCCAATACGTTTTTTGAATCTGGCGCTCCTCGAACCATCTGTTGAGGGTTTTCAAGGTACCTCGCTTCTTTGCGAAGATAATTACGCCGCTGGTTACTCGATCTAGTCGGTGGACAACTCCAAGGTAAGGATCGTTGATTTTCTGCTTTAGATAGGCGCGACAGTTGGCCTCCAAATTATTGGCTTCGAAGGGGTTGTCTTCGGTAATAATCCCTGCAGGTTTTTGAACAACCAACAATTGGTTCGATTCAAACAAAACGCCTTCTTTTTCTACCATGCGGGCAAGCTAATCATTTAACGTGAATTTCATCTTGAAGCACTTCCAATTCACGAGATAAAGTTGCATCTTCGAAGCAATGAAACCAATCGTAGCTTTAATTTCATTTTGTTTTGGTTGCCAGTTAGTTACGGCTCAAGTAACGACGGTTCGAGTGATGACTTACAACCTCTTGAATTACAGAAATTCCACCAACGAGTGCAACGGCAATACAAACTCTGCGAGTAGTAAGGAAGTGGCCTTGGATACCATCGTTCGCAACATGCAGCCGCAGATCATCTGTTTTCAGGAGGTTGGTGCATCTGCGAATAACGCTACCTATTTGCTGAATAACGCATTAAATACTATTGGCGCGACCAACTGGACGACAACAAATTACACCAACAATAGCTTTTCTTCTTTAACCAATGTCATTGCCTACCGCAATGACATTTTTGGTTTGATTTCACAGGACGTGATCACGAAAGATGTAGGTAATAATAATTTGGTCCGCGTGGTGGACGTGGCTCGATTCTATTACAAAGACCCGCTGCTCAATGCGCAGAGCGACACGGTGACTTTTACAGTTATTGCCGCACACTTTAAAGCGGGAAGTGGAACCTCAAATTCTTCGCAGAGAAATGCGATGGCTGGGGCAATCATTGATTATATCGAGAACGATGCAGTTGATGCGAACATCATGCTCATGGGCGACTTCAACATGTATGCATCTTCCGAGAGCGGCTACCAGACCTTGATTGCTGGAAATGGATTCCGTTTCGAAGACCCTATAAACAGTTCAGGAAGCTGGAACAACAATAGTTCATTCGCCGCCATACATACACAGAGTACAAGAAACGGTGGATCGAACAGCTGTTTTTCTGGTGGTGGGTTGGACGATCGATTCGATCAAATTCTCTGTTCAGAAGATATCATCGAAGGTGAAGACGGAATGGTATATGTGCCCAATACCTACTTTGCTGTAGGAAATGACGGCAACCATTTTAACGACCCGGTAAATTCAGGCACCAACTACAGCGTGAGTAGCACGGTTTTATCTGCCCTATATTCCTTAAGTGATCACCTCCCTGTAATTGCGGATTTTGATATCGACCTCCAAGGATTGAATACCGAAGAGTTGGAGGTACCGGTTTTAGAAAACCCCATGCGTCAACCGGCCCAATTGGCCGATTATTACCTGCGTTATGGTCTTGCTATCTACACGTTGGATGGACGAAAAGTATTTGAAAAGCCGGAAGGTGAACCTGCCACAGTGCAAGGACTTCCAACGGGACTATACATTGCTCATTGGTCTAAAGACGGGCGCAGCACCACTTCAAAACTGATGCTATGGTAAGAAGAGTACTAGCTGTTTTGTTGTTCCTGCCTCTGCTTAGTGTTGGTCAAGGATTTGAGGAATTTCAAACGACGCGTGCCAATGTGCGTTTGAGCGCGACTAACGTTGGGACTTTTGGTAATGCCTTCCGCGGGTACCGCGACGGCTCGGGAACACCTTCAATGGAATATCCTGCCGGTTCCGGTATAGAACACCTTTTTGAGGGCGGCCTTTGGTTTGGCGGTATAGACAATGGGGTTGTTCGTGTGAGCACTTCAGCCTATGATGCGCCGCAGGGCTATGCGCCTGGACGTGGAGGCTTTGAGTTTAACGCCACCCAAGGTGCAAATGTGGTCGAGAAAAGCTCGCTTCGCTCTTCGCCGAATTACCGCGCGGATGCGGTGAGCCACCAAGATTTTATTGCCAGCTTCAACGATAGTGAAATATTGGTTCCTGGTACCAGTATACCGATCAACAACCACCTAAACCCTATGGACCTGCAGGTGGATATGGCAGTGTACAACTGGGAATATTCATTTACTGATTTCATGGTCATTGTAGACCTCACCATCACCAACGGGTCCAGCAATACCTATGAAGATTTTTATGTGGGTCTATGGAACAACACCGTGGTGCGTAACATCAACATTACACCGGCAGGCGCTGGGGGTGCCACCTTCTATTCACAGGGTGGGAACGGATTTATCGATAGTTTGAATTTGGCTTATTGTTACGACCGCAATGGAGATGTCGGTTTTACGGATAGCTATGTAGGTCAGATGTTCTTAGGTGCGGAGGATAAGAACGGATTCCAACATCCTCAGGTAAGCACCGACACCAAGGTGAACTACAACGCTTGGGTATTCAACAACAGCGGAGCCAACACCTTCTTCTTCCCAACCTCAGACCAGCAGCGCTATTTGAAGATGTCGGACGGTTTTAATCAGCATCCTTGTTGGAACAACCCCACAGGTGCAGCATGTGTAACGACTATGGACGTTGATTTGCAATCAGAGCTGAATGCTTTGGGCAATCGCTCAGATTTAGTATCAGTGGGTCCTTTTGACGACTTTCAGCCTGGCGACGAAATCAAGGTCAGTTTTGCATACGTCGTTGCAAAGAAATACGAGGACGGTTTGCCGAACGGTTCTAACAACGCCACACAACAGACGTATCTATTGGACGCCGCCAACTGGGCCCAACGCACCTACAATGGAGAAGATGCCAACTTTAACGGTGTGCTCGATGAAGGTGAGGATAAGGACGGCAATGGTGTGATTACACGATTCATTTTGCCTTCGCCGCCAGAAACTCCTATTATCCGCGTAGAGCCAGGCGATGGCGAGTGTACTATTTATTGGGCAGATAATTCTCGCCAAAGTGAAGACCCCATCTCCAAGAAGAAAGATTTCGAGGGGTATAATATTTATGCAACCCAAACCGGTTTCGATGTATTTGGAACACCGGATTTACAGAACGATTTGGAATTGGTGGCAAGCTTTGATTCATTGGCCAACGATTATGGCTTTAACAATGGATTTTTGCCTGTTAAATTGGCCACGCCTATTACCTTCGACGGCGATACTAATGAGTATGCCTTTGCGTACACCCTGAGTCCTCTTCCCAACGGTTGGCAAACTGCTGTGGCGGTAACGGCATTTGATAAAGGTGATCTGAACAGCGGTCTAGAGTCCCTTGAGAGTGCTGTGTTGTCGAATGCGGTAAGGGCCTTCCCGGGTGCTGGTCCAAGCAATCTAGACAGTGTTGAGCCCTATGTGTACCCTAACCCCTATTACCTCGGCGCAAGCTGGGAAGGGTCGAGTAACTTCCAAGAGGAGAGTCGAAAATTGGTCTTTTCTAACCTCCCAAGAAATTCAAGAATAACCATCACCACCGCTGGCGGTGATTATATAGACAGTTTTGAGCATCACCAAGAGTACGATGGAACGGACATTCGCTGGTTCCGCAGCTTCGGGTCAGAAGATCCATCGCGAAACGTATTCTCAGGTGGTGAACATGCGTGGGATTTACTTTCTAGGGAGAGTCAGATCATTGCGCGCGGTATGTACCTCTTTACCGTTGAGGATTTAGAAACAGGAAAATCATTTACAGGAACTTTTTTAATCGTTAAATAATGAAAAGAGTCGTTTTACTTTTTGCAGTGCTTTTTGGCTTGTCGGCCAATGCACAGAGCTATGTGTCCATTTCGGACATTAACTATGTAAGCCCAACAGATTTGGCTGCATGTAATGATACTTCGTCCTACTTGGGACAGACAGTGATTACTCGAGGTGTTGTAGTGACACCAGGGAATGTAACAGAGGTTGCTTCAGGTTCTGTAACTGGAGGCTTGCGTCCATTTATCTTCATTCAGGATACCACGGTAGGTGGTCAGAGCTCACCATTCGCAGGTATCGAGGTGATGGGTGTATATACAAGCAGCACAGGTTCTTTGCAAGTACCTGCAACCTTTACCCAAGCGCTACCAGGAGATATCGTGGAGGTAAAAGGAGTGGTTGGCGAGTATAATGGTTCAAACCAATTGTCATTGGCGGATGCCAACTCGTTTAGCATTGTGAGTACGACTACTGATCCTGTGGTCAGCGATACCATTACTGTGGGTGATCTTAACGACGCACAGTTCGTGAATAACGTAGTAACGGGTGAGCAGTACGAAGGATCTTTTGTGACTTTGACAGATGTAACTGTTACGCAGGTCATTCCTTTCAGCGGAAACCGTGTAAGCTTCAACATTGTCGATGGAAACGGGAATGCAATGAACGTGAGTGATCGATTCCTTGCTCAAAAATTGAGCTCATGGACAACGGTGAACCCAAACTCCCCGCAAACTCAAGGTTCTTTTGTGCCACCAGTACCTGGAACATTCTACAACTCTATTTCGGGTGTAGTTCGACACGATGCGAACGGATGTACAGGGGATAACGGTCGGGGTTACGAGATCAATCCGTTTGCCGCTTCACACTACGACATTGGCTATGCGCCGCCGTACATCGCGAACTTTGAACGCGATCCTTCGATTCCTACCTCAAACCAGGATGTGGAAATTGTATGTACCATTACAGATTTTGACGGCAGTGTAGATTCTGTAGCATTTGTATGGAGTGCTATTGATACACAATCGGTGGCTAATTTCACGGTAGCCCCAATGACGCTAGTAACAGGTACTACGGATGAGTTTGAATTTGAGATTCCACAGCAGGCCAATGGTACGTTGGTGCGTTACTACATCTATGCAAAAGACGACGACGGTAACGAAAGCTACTTGCCTTCGAAGCCGATAAATCAGGCAACACCAAACTTTGACTTCTATACTGTTCGTGATAATGGTTTGATCATCCCGGACATTCAGTTCACCTACAACTCAAACGGCGCTTCTCCTTTGAACGGTGCTGAAGTGACTGTGAAAGGTATTGTGACGGCTTCGACTAAAATTGGCGACCTAGGCTTCTTGTACATCCAAGATGAAAATGCAACCTCATGGGCGGGAATATGGTGTGTCGGAATTGGCCTAAATACCTATTACCGCAATGAAGAAGTTGAGGTTACAGGTTTTGTGGAAGAGTATTACGGAATGACTCGATTAAATGTGACTTCTTCGAGCAAAACGGGCAACTTGGGTTCAATTACACCTTTGGTCATTGATCCATCGGATTCAGCGAGTTATGCAAACTTCGGTTGGGAGCCTTACGAGAGTATGTTGGTGCGTTACGAGGACCCAAACAGCGGTTCCTTGTATGTGAGTCAGACCAACCTTGGATTTGGGGATTATGCAGTAAGTAATAGCGCCTCTGCACCGGTATGGAGCAGCGGACGTGTATTGGCTGGACGTCAGTCAACCACTGCCTATTCTTCGTTGAACGTTCAGCTGGTTACTGATACTTCGTATGCTTCGATTGATGGCGAGATGGACGTTACACCAATCGTAGTGGACAATACCATGACCTTTGATGCTATCGAAGGAATCTTGTTCTACGGTTTCAGCAACTACCGCTTGTTGCCAAGAAACAACAACGACTTTATCAACCCGTCTGTAACTCTAGATAGCATTACGGTTGCAACATCGCCTATTGGTTTAGACGAATGGGCTACTTCAAATCTTAAAGCTTATCCAAACCCATCAAACGATTGGATGCAGCTAGAAAGCTCAGGAGCTGGTATGTGGACCATCGCAAATGTTTTGGGTCAGCAGGTAGCTTCTTACGAAACGCAAGGTTCATTGAGAATTTCTACAACGTCACTAGTAGAAGGAACTTATGTGGCTCGATTCAGCGGCGCCAAAGGTGCAGGAACCATCATCTTCATTGTACAGCGATAGATCTTGAAGCGAGTAGCGGTCATATCGAGCATTTTATTTGCAGCCTTGGGGTGTCAGAAGCCCCAAGGATCTGTGGATAACCTGGCACCGGAGACTACCATTAGTGTAGACAGTATCCAGCGTTCTGGGGACCTGCGATTGAATGCGAATGTGCATTTGAATTGGTACGGGTCAGATGCCGACGGCTATATAGATTACTTCAATGTACAGGTCAATGACGAGCCGGTAGGAAAGACCCGCTCCAACGACAGCATCTTTACGTTTGTGATAGATGCAGGCTTAGATTCAGCTGATGTCCTTATTCAGGTAAGCGCAGTGGATCACGAAGGGCTAGAAGATCCTACGCCAGCAAAGTTGTGGGTGCCGCTAAAAAATGCTGCGCCTTCATGCCGCATTGATGCCGACGAGATTGCGCCAGACAGCGCAAAGATTGTTCTTACGCTTCGCTGGGATGCAGAGGATATCGACGGCAATGAAACTATTGTTGAGGCAGAGGTGCGTCTAAATAATGGACCTTGGGCACAGATTGACCTGGGTCAAGGACTGCTGAGTTTCACCTTAAATGCGAGCGGTACTTCGGCAGCCGTCTATCAAAATGGATTCTTAGTGGATACTGCGCTTGCTGGCGCTGCTGCTAACGATACCAACAGAGTCTTCCTTCGAGTGAAAGATTGGGCAGGTTCGTACTCGGAAGTAGATACATCAAGTACGTTCTATTGGTCAGCGAAGGCTGCAGATATGTTGGTGTTGAATAGTCAACCGGCTTACATCGGGACACAGTATAAAGAGTGGTTGGACAGCATTGGTGATGCCTACGATTACGTGCAGATGGATGCGATTACTGGAATTGGTATTCCTACATATTGGAATCCATCTATGAAGCTGCTTTTTGAACAATACGAGCGCGTACTTTTATTTACGGATGCTACTCAGTTTCCGAACAACGGAGGAACAGATTACTTGCTCAATATTCTCAGTCCTTCGGTACAGTCTTATGTTCAAGGGGGCGGAAAAGTGTTAACGAGTGCACAGATCACTAGCTCCATGGATATGGGTGCGATAAATGACGTTTATCCAGTTAGCGGTTCGATCACTTCTACCGGTCAAGCGCGTCTGACCAATGACAGTTCTATTGTTCCTGTAGATACAACAAGCGGGGCTCCTTCGGTGCGGCCAAAAAATATCGTTCTAGGGGTAACTCCGGTAAACCCAGCGGCAGATGCCAATGCCTATTACACTGCTCAGTTGACAAAAATAGCCGGTTGGACAGGAAGCAATACCGTAGGTACCATTCGTTCGAGAAACGGTGAAGTGTATGAGGTCTTCTTCTCAGTTCCTTTACATCAATTTTCAAGGTCCAATTCCACTAATGGGGGTGATCTTATAAAGCATGTATTAGAAAATGAATTTTAGGAAGCTCTACATATTCATTTTCATTGCCTTGAGCCAGATGGCCTTTGCTCAGAACAAAGGGGTGCTCAAAGGGGTAGTGGTTGAAAAGGCTACTGGTGAAACGTTGCCTAATGCTTCGGTAACCATCGTCGGTACCTACTACCAGACGTTGACCGATTTCTCTGGTGAATTTGAAATCAAAGACATTAAGCCGGGGACCTACACTATCAAGGTCCAATTTATTGGCTTTAGTCCAACACAGATTAATGGGGTTAAAATCAAGAAAGGTCAAAACAAGCCGCTGCGCGTAGCCTTGGTTGAGCAAAATGAAATGCTCAATACGGTGACTGTTGTGGGCCGAAAAAACCAGGTGGACCTTGAGCAAGCTTCCTCGGCTATTACTTTTTCTTCAGAGGAAATCAGCTCGCTGGTAGCCAAAGGCGTAGAGGATATCGTAGCCCAGCAGGCAGGTGTCCAAAAAACTACGGACGGTATACAGATTCGTGGGGCACGCGTTTACGAAACAGAGTATTTGGTGGACGGCATCTCGGCGCAAGATCCTTTAGCCGGTACCGGTGGTGGTGTGAGTGTAAGTTCATCTTCGTTACAATCCATCAATTTGATGACCGGTGGTGCTAGCGCGGAATACGGCGGTGGCTCTTCTGGGGTGGTTAATACCACCATTAAAGAGGGTGGACAGAAACTTCGTTGGAGCGCTCAGTACAGTTCGGATAATTTTACGCCCGCAAGCTTCAATACCGACCGAGCTGAGGTCACTCTTAGTACGCCTATTCCATTTACCAAAAAGAATTTGACGCTGTTCACCAGCGCTAACGTAGATATTACGGATCATTATTTCGGCGCTACCGCATCTCAGTTAAACAGCTCTTTATTTTCGGGTAATCCTACGCTGTGGGCACCTCGCCAGAGCAACGATTACACGCACACTACGAAATTGACCTGGCGCTCAAAGACCGTGGGTAAGATCAGCTTGACCAATAGTCACAGTCTTAAAGTCAACCAAAATTCTCGTACGCTTCAGATTGTGGGGTTCGACGCTCTACTAGCGCCTGGGTTCCAATACAACCGCTCCAACAACCTTGATAATGCGACTACTTATACTCACCATAGTAATTTGAGCGTCCTGCAATGGCAGAAGCGTTTGAATACAAAGTCAGGATTGAATTTCTCAGCGGGTCGTCTGTTTACCAACCTCCGCGCGGATGCAAACGGTCGTCCGTTCCGAGCAGAAACGGTAGATCAGATATACGACGAGGATTACATCTATACAGGACAAATGACCTTGTTCAACCCGGACGACCCTTCCGGTACCTATTACCTCATTCCTGGTGATGGCTTGGTAAATAATGGCGGTATCACGCCGATTTGGCACGACCACTACGCCCAAGAATACACCTTAAAAGGCAAATTCACCTACGCACCAAACAAGATTCATCAAACCTCGGCAGGTTGGGAGCATGCATTCACAGAATACCAGTGGGTTGACGTATTCCGTCCATGGGTAGGCGCCCCGATTGTATTAAATGATAGCACCACTACGCCATCAATTTCTATTGGTTCAAGCAATGACATTTGGAAGGTCAACCCTCAAAAGGGCGGCTTCTTCGTGCAGGACCGTATCGAGTACCAAGGGATTAAAGCAACCTTAGGGATGCGTTTAAATTATTGGGCCCCGGGAGCATTTGCCGATGAGGCCGTGAACGACCCTTCTTCCCCAGTATTGGATCAGGTACGCCAAGATTACATGGACCAGACTATTGGTGTCGCCGGCCTTCGTTGGAAACTGCGTATGTTGCCGCGTTTGAACGTTAGCTTCCCGGTCACTGAAAACAACGTGTTGTACTTCAACTACGGACACAGCATGCGTACGCCCCACCCGCGCTTCTTATATGCTGGCCTTGATCCCGAATACCAAGACCGTTCCTTCCTCTCGAACCTTGGGAATCCAAACCTAAATCCAGAGGTCAATATTTCATACGAGATTGGATATAAGACCCTTTTGGGAACACGCTTAGGTTGGACGTTGAATGCATTCAACAACAACCGCTTTGATTACATCGTGGCGCGCCGTGTCATTACTTCGGATGCTACGGGTCGTCCTGTGACCAAGACCATGTACATCAATCAGGATTATGCGAAAGTCTTGGGTGTGGAGACCCAATTTAATGCCCGCTTGGGTGAGAGCTTCCAGACGTTTATAAATGGTAGCTACCAGCAGGCGCGCGGTAAGAGTAATTCGGCTCGAGAGAGTGCCTTGCAGATTGCACAGACCGGAGAGGTTCCCTTGTCACAGGAGCAATTCCTAGCTTGGGACAGGCCCTGGAAATTCAATGCGGGTATCACCTATGCAAATGACAGCAGTAAATGGCGTGCTACAGTTAGTGCTCGCTATTCTTCTGGGTACAGATATACCCCACAGAATTTGGTTGGATACAATGATTTAGGTCGCCCTCAGTTTGAGGTAGACAACAGTCGATTCCTTGAAGGTAGAGGTGCCTACTGGTTCACTATGGATGCTAAGGCAAGCTACCAGTTGGTCACGCTTGGCGGTGGACGAGGGGTGGCCTTAAATGCTGAGGTAACAAACTTCACCAACAGAAGAAATGCACAGATCATCAACCCGATTACGGGAAGAGCCTACGAATATGGAGACGATGTGCCGTTAACATGGCGCGATCCTCGACCTGAATTTAATGGCCCGCAAGAAAGCGGAACGGACCCTCGGAATCCTGCGCGGTACGCCGCCCCGATTCAATGTATGATTGGAATTCAAATGTCATGGTAAAGCGTATTCTACTCTTACTGGCATTGGCTATGGCCCCGGCAATGAAGGCTCAACTGCTTCCAAACTACGGTGAAGAGCGTGCGGGACTTAGTTCTTTTACGTATCTGAAATCTCCAGTAGATCCATGGAGTGCAGGTTTGGGTGGTACTGCTTTGGCAAACACATCGTCGTACGGGTTAGTGACTAACCCAGCATTGCTCTCTGCGGGCATGCAGCAGGGCGTCTTTACAGGTTCAAGAATGTTGGGAGGATCCATCGGTCACGACTTCTTTAGTATTTCGAAGGCGCGCAACCCGAACCAAGTGGTTGGCGTTTCCCTAAACTCTTTGACCTCCGGAGGAATTGTTGAACGTACCGTTTGGCAGCCAGAGGGAACGGGACGAATCATAAACGGCGCTTTACATTCTGTGGGTGTTGGTGTGAGTCAACGCTTTTCGGATTATTTCAATGCTGGTGTTCAACTTAAGTATGGGCAAGAGCAGTTAGGAGCATTTACCGCACATTCTGTAGCCCTTGATCTTGGGTTCCATTACGAGTTGGACTATCGCGAACTGAGTTTCGCTGCGGCCATTTTGAATTTTGGTCCTTCAACATCTATCGTTCAGACAGGATCCTTGCCGACGACTATTAATACCGACACAACCGCCTCTTCAGTAGCAGCACCTCCGCAGGTGTTTGCCATGGGAATGCGATTCAACGCCATGGATAGGGGTGATCACAAGGTTTACACTTCGTTCCAATTGAACCACCCTTCGGACAACAACGAGAACTACAGTGTTGGTGCTGAGTACTGGTACAAAGAGATCATTGAGGTACAGCTAGGCTACCGCATGGTGAGCCGCTGGGGAGCTCCTAGTTTTGGATTCTCCACCAAGACCCAAGTGGGTGGGTGGCCCGTGAAGATGGGCGTGAGTGCCATTCCATCGCCAGCAGGAAATTATCAAACGGTATTTGGCCTGACCATTACCCCATTAAACTGGATGTTATGAGAAGAGTAATCGCATTATTTGCTGCCGTCATTCTGCTTTCTTCCTGCGAAAACTACTGGGGAAAGAAGACCGACATCAGCTTTATTGAAATTCCGAATTACGAGGTTCGCGAGATCGCTTATGTGCCCGTAGAGCCCAAGCTTTATGATGCCGCCGCGCCGATCGACGTGACCATTGGATACGATGAATTCATCTATGTTGTGGACAGTACCACCTCGGAGATTGCCCGCTACGACATGGCGTTTCAGCCACAAGGCCGCTTATTCGTACCTGGGGTTACTAAAGTGGTGCAAGACCGCCGTTTGAATCTATTAGCCATTGGCACCTCGGATACGACAGTCAACGGGGTAGATTATGATTTAACGACGATTTACAGAATCGATTTTGAAAACAACGGCATCCTAGACTTTACACAAGCCTCTAGGGAAAAGGTGGCGGTTCACCCGTTCTACTTCAAGAACTCATTTTCTTCTTCAGACGCTTTTGTGAAATTTACAGACATCGCCGTGCAAGGGGGCGTGAGCGGTCAGCTCAACAACCGTTATTACGTCAGCAGAACTGGAGAAAATCAAAACAATGCTGGTTTTGGTCCAGACAATGCTGTTTTGACCTTTTCAAATATGGACGAATTCGTTTCAGGCATTCCCGTGACTGCTGCTGGTGCTGTTTATGGCGATTACTTTAAGCGTCCTTTAGCATTAGCGAGTTTTACCCAACCGCCACAGATTGCGGCACGTCCTTCTCAAGATTTTTGGGTAGCGAACAGTGACCCAGATCAAGCCATTCAGATCCAACACATCCAGTTCGAGGAAGGGCCGTTTGGCGCCGTCTACCAACCCATCTTCTATTCGACCACGGATCCAAACACCACAGGTTACCTGCAAACGGCCAATAGATTTACCAAACCTTGTGACCTCGCTTTTGCGGGTGACGCAAGCCAATTCCTCTTCGTCGCAGACGCAGGTGTAGATTCGGTATACCAATTCACCTCCACTGGATTAGAGGGTGTGCCACCACCTCCTGCGAGCACCGCGGAACTCAATGCAATTTCCACCTTAGGCGGCTTCGGTGATTTACGTGCTGTAGCCTATTATGACCGTATTCTCTATGTAGCTGACGCTCAAAGTGGAACCGTTTCTAGATTTAAACTAACCTTAGACTTTGAGTAACATTAAAACCTCCAAAATCCTTATATTGAATAACTAATATTTAGAACCCTTAAATAATTAATAATCAACTTAATCATGAAGAAAATCTACTTGCTTTTGGCCATGTTAGTCTCCTTTATAGGCTACGGTCAATCGTACAATGTCACCTTTAAGGTCGACATGAACCAGTATTCTGGTACCTACACGAATGTGTATGTCAGCGGTACGCTAAATAGTTGGAGCGGAAATTCCAACCAATTATCAGATGCTGATGGCGACGGTGTCTATGAAGGGGTAATCGCTTTGGCAGCGGGCAACTACGAATTCAAATTCACTTTGGATAACTGGAATGCCCAAGAGTCATTGGACGCTACCTTAGATAGCGCTTGTACACTGACCACAGGAACGTTTACTAACAGATACATTTCTATTGGCGCTGCGGACACTGCATTACCAGTTTTCTGTTGGGAAGAATGTGCGCAGTGCATGGGCTACCAGGCAACTTCTTGTGGCGACCTGTTCTTCTCTGAATACGCAGAAGGATCATCAAACCACAAATACATTGAGATTTACAACCCAACTGCGAACCCTATTTCATTAAGCGGTTACACAGTTTACTTGAGTGGTAATGGTGGAAATTACACCAATTCATTTACTTCAAATGCAACTATTGCCTCGGGTGACGTCTACTTCATTGCGAACAGCTCTTTGGACAGTGCGACTCAATCTATGGCGGATACTTCGTTGTCTTACCCATCTATTGTTCACTTCAATGGTGATGACGCTTTAATTCTTGTAAACGGTACAGATACCATTGATGTAATTGGTACTCCAGGTGTTGATCCAGGTTCAAGCTGGACGGTAGGAACAGGTTCTACAGCAAATCATACTTTAGTTCGTAAGGCAACGGTAGATATGGGTTCTACAGATTGGACAACTGGTGCAGCCGAATGGGATGTATATGCTTCGAACACTTGGAGCTATGCAGATGCACATTCAAGCAACTGTATTGTAACGCCTAAGAACGTAACGTTCCAGGTAGATATGAATAACGTGACAGCTTCTTACACAAATGTGTATGTGAGTGGTACAGTGAATGGCTGGAGTGGTAACTCTAACCAATTAACAGATCCTGACGGCGATGGTGTATACACAGGTACGCTTTCGTTGATGCCTGGTTCTTACGAGTACAAGTTTACGTACGACAACTGGGCGGGCCAGGAGTCACTAGATCCAACATTAGACAGCGCGTGTACGTTGACTACAGGTATTTACACAAACCGTTACGCGACCTTTGGGAATGCTGATACAACGCTTCCGGTGGTGTGTTGGGAATCTTGTGCTTCATGTCCGGTAGTAAGCACGGGATGTGACGAGCTATTCTTCTCTGAATACTCGGAAGGTTCATCAAACCACAAATATTTTGAAATCTACAACCCTACAGCGAACGCCGTTTCGTTGAGTGGTTACACTATTTACTTGAGTGGTAATGGTGGTAATTTCACCAATTCATATGCTCCAACAGGGTCAATTGCTTCAGGTGATGTGTATGTTGTTTCTACCAACCAAGCAGATGCCAGTATTATTGCTGAGGCAGATACTGCAATGGCGTACCCATCGGTGGCACACTTTAACGGTGATGATGCTTTGATTCTTGTAAACGGTACAGATACTATCGATGTGATTGGTACGCCAGGTGTTGATCCAGGTTCTAGCTGGACTGTTGACACAGGTTCTACTAAAGATTACACGTTAATCCGTAAGGCTTCTGTGAGTGCGGGACAGACAGATTGGACTGTAGGTGCGACGGAATGGAACGTACACCCACAAAACACTTGGTCGTTTGTAGGTGCCCATGCCTCTAACTGTATCTACACACCACCTGCGCCATCGTTCCCAGATGTAGTGGCAATAAATACTTTCAATGGTATGGATGCTAATGGTGTGGTAGATTCTCTAGGTGCTATGAAGTGGGTGAAAGTAATTGTGACTTCTATCGACTTTGACGGTAATGCAGGCTACTCATTCTACGCAGAAGATGCTACAGACGGTATCAACGTTTGGAACTTTGCTGATAAGAGCGGATACAACATGCCTATGATGGGCGATAGCTTGTACATTCATGGTGAGGTTGCTCAGTTTAGAGGATTGACAGAATTAGAGCCAGATTCAATTTATCTGGTGAATCAAAATAATACGCTCCCGGCAGCTTCTGTGGAGACTGCTTTGGACGAGACTACGGAGAGTGAATTGATCCAGTTGATTGGTATGACTGTAGTAGATCCTACACAGTGGCCAGCTTCTGGTTCTTCAGCCAATGTGGATATCACCAACGGTACGGATACGATGACCATGCGTATAGATAGCGATACGGATATTGACGGTTCAACTGCACCGGCTGGAATGTTTGATGTTACCGGTCTAGGTTCTCAGTACGATTCATCTTCTCCATACGATGAAGGGTACCAGATCTTCCCACGTATGTTGACGGATATATATGAGTATCCAACTATTCCATTGTACCAGATAAGCGATGTCACTTATGTAGATGCAGCAGGTATGCCTGATTCATTGAACGTAATGTGTAAGCTTGAGGGTATTGTTATGGGTGTAGATATGCAAGGTTCTGCAACTGCTGTATCATTCACGCTACATGACGGTTTAGACGGTATTGGTACTTACGGATCTATTTCAAACTACACAGTGACTGAGGGAGATTCTGTAAGAATCATTGGTTCAATTGGTCAATATAACGGTCTTCTTCAAATGTATTTAGATAGTGTTGTGCTTATTAGTTCAGGAAATGCCTTGCCGACCTCTCCTACAGTCGTTACAGCATTGAATGAAGCTACCGAAAGTGAATTAATCAAGTTTGAAAATGCAACGCTGGTGGATCCATCTCAATGGTCTGGTGGTTCTGGCTATTCTGTTGATATTACTAACGGTACAGATACTATAGTTATGCGTGTTGATGCAGATACTGATATCTATGGAACAGCTGCGCCAACAGGTGCATTTGATGTTACAGGAATTGGTGGCCAATTCACCTTTAATGCAGCGAACTTTGACGGTTACCAATTACTACCTCGATATTTAGCGGATATCGTTCCTGCAGCAGCAGTATACGTTCCTAAGATTGTGGTAAGCGAGATTATGCCAGGATCAAATGCTTCTACTTGGAATGCGGACTGGTTCGAAATCTACAACTACGGCGATACCGCTGTTGATCTAGCTGGTATGTCTTGGGACGATGAAAGTGGTATTTCAGGTACGTCAACATTCCCATCGGTTACAGTTGCTCCAGGTGAAGCAGTTGTAGTTTGGGACGACGTTTCTGCTAATGAAGACAGCTTACTAGTAAGTTGGAAATTGTACCCAGGTTCAGTTCAAGTCATCTCTACAGATGAGCTTACAGGTTCGTTCCCATCATTGAGCCAGAACGGCGATGGAGTATACCTCTTCGATGCAGCGGGTATTGAGTTGACCAAGAGTGAGTACATCTCAGGTACTGCTGGTTACGCAATCGAGTTTGATACTACCGGTGCTTCACTAGGTGATGCAGTTGATGGTGTGAACGGTGCGTACACTTCATTGAATGGAGATGTAGGTTCACCAGGTAACCTAACGCCTAATACAGGTGCAGGTGAGTTCACATTGAACGGACGCATTTACCCGAACCCGAACACAGGTCTGTTCAATATTGAAATGGACCGTACAGACAACTACACCGTTGAGGTGATGGATGTTCGTGGTGCAGTTCTTTCAAGAATGACTGTAGAAGGAAACACTATCTATGTAGATGTGAATGTGAGTGCAGGTATGTACCTCGTTCGCGTAAGCTCTGCAAGTGGTACAGTAACTCAGCGAGTACAGGTGCTCTAAGCCCTGTAGCTGAGAAGCGGATATGAAAAACCCGCGGCCCATTGGGCCGCGGGTTTTTATTTGATTGAATGTTTGGGAAATGTCTTGGGACAGTAGTGCCGCAAGATTAATTCTCAGTAGACTTCGAGCTGATGATGCTCTTTTCAGGATATACGAAGTTGTATTCCGGGCCTTTCAGCATGCGCGGTTCAAACTCTAAATCCAGGTAGTTACAGATGGTTTTAAGTGTCCCTTCTGGGTCGCCAACAAGCTCTTTAAAAGTAATGTTTAGTGCACGGTCGGTCACCTTTTGGATTTCATTAATGACCAGGTCGTATTCACGGCTCGCTTGCTTCTCACTCATTTCGGTGCGCTTCACAATGGAAGAAACCACTTCCTCCTTCTTACGAACGATGGTGATGATTTTTGCATCGCGATCGATATAATCTTGTAAGGTTAGACGGCCGGTTGGGAATGGGCGCAACTTGTGCGGTTTTGGTTCCCGGCCGAAATTTAGATTAACGATGCGGTTAATGAGGTGCCCAAAACGTGAGGCACGTTGGTTCATGCGAATTTGACGGTACGCCAAAAGCTTGTTGCCGTTGTAGCGCTTACCGATCAGTCGGAACGTATCCTTGGTAACACTTTCAAAGAGCATGTTGATCTCTGAATGGCCTCCAAGCATGGCAGCAAGCAAGGTAGTACCGCTGCGCTGACAGCCTAAAAGAAGAAGAGGTTGTGACTGAAGGTTTTCCATTATCCGAAGATGTTGAAGTTCTTTTTAACCCAATTGGCCCCTACGTAGGAGGTCACAAAGTAAAGGACTGTTTTTAAATCAAAGGGTGCCTTACGCAAGAATTGACGTGCCTGCTTCATATCACCAATGAGGTAAAGGTAGCGTGCTCGCGAACCGTGCAAACGTTTAATTGCTAAGTTACAAAGTGCAGGGTAGCGGTCTTTGTACTGCGCAACGAATGCCATGCTGTAGTTAAAGTCGATGGCTCTATATTGTGGATTTAAGCTTAGGTTTGACCCTTCTACAATCCGAATGTATAGACTCTCAGAAATTTCTGCTGAATGTCGGCCTTCAAAAAGGCGAACAACCCAATCGAAATCAACCATACCGTATTCTTCCTCAAAGAGAATATCTTTCAGAGAAGAATGGTACATGATAGCACCTAGATACGTGTTCTGACCTTGCTTTGATTTAGATAATTTTCTGGCGAAGGTGGCATTTTCAGGGAAGTGTTTAATAGGTTCTTCTGGGAATCTAATACGCACGGTCTTTGATCCCTTTTGCTTATCAACCAATGTATAGCCACTTGTGAGAATAGGCGCCGTATCGAGATGCGGTAGGAACTTCTTTAATTTAAAAGGTTCCCAGAGATCGTCATGGTCTGCGATACAGATCCAAGTGCCGGTGCAGGCCTTGATACCCATGTTGCGTCCTTTGTTTGGCCCGCCTGTATTTGCTTTGGTCTGCAGAACCTGTATATCTTCATATGTAGTTAAAATCTCGAGGGTATTATCCGTACTGTGATCATCCACAACAACTACTTCAAGTTCGAAATCGGTCTTTCGTCCCTCTTGATTTAATATAGAATCTAAGGTGGCGCCAATAGTGGCACTTCCGTTGTAGGTGGTCATGATTACAGAGAAGCGAATCATAACGTATGTGCCTTAAACTGGTCTATGTATGTTAGTGTGGCATCGAAATTATGCCATTGCATTGAAATACTGACATCCAATTCATTTCTCGCATCTTTTATTAACCAACTATCCCACTCCTCTGCACGATTGCTATTCTTGGTAGTGTAAATCTTGGCCTTTTTTGATTGGGCAAAAATTGTAGTGTTTTCAATGCTGAAAAATGCACTCATGCTTTTCTCTCTTAAACCGCTAAGATACTAAACCAAACCCAAGGCGGTATGGATTAATCCTTTATGGTAGTAATGATGAATTTACGATTCAATAAGAGCATTCCTAAAACCAATAATCCACGAATTAAGGTACCGATGAAACCATCTATAGGGATGTACATGGTCACTCCGAAAACTATAGCGCCTACTAACACGATTTTTAAATAGGAAAGACTGAACGGCAGCATACCCGATTTACGGTAAATGAGTAACGCTTTCATAGAATTGAATAAGAACATCGAAATGACACCACTGAAGGCAACCCCAACAATGCCGTAAGACGGAATGAAATATAGGTTTAAGAAAATCACCAATAGTATTAATACGCTTGAGAAGTAAAAGTTGAACCTGAAGTAAGGGCTGTTTCCTATAATTTCGCCATTGGAACCAAAAGAGGAGTCGATGAAGCGCGCCAGAAGTACCCAGCCTACGACTGGAATTGCCTCATTGAATCGCTCACTGTTTGGGATGAGTGAGAAGATCCAATCGATGTTAGATAAAACCATGATGACCATCAAGATGTTAATCAAGACTTGTACGGTTGCTGTTTTTTTGTACAATTTTGATAGTAAGACGGTATTGTTCGTCTTCCATGCTTTGGCAAATTGAGGGGCAAGCATTTGATTGATGGGGCGTCTAATGCCGTCTATGACCGAACCCATGAAAAAAGCGATCCCGTATATACCTACACTGCTGTAGTCGGTGAGCAAGGAAAGCATTTGTATATCTATAGTCGAGAGCCCGAAGCTTACCACTGTGGTCATCACGCTGTAGCGCATGAAAGTGCGCACCACTGAAGGAAAGGAGTTAAAGGTGTGTTTTAAATGGAATTGGATCCCGACTCTTTTCCAAGCATAATAAAGACTGCCCATACCAAGTGCTAAGGTGCCTACACCGAAGAACAGCATCCAATGGATGAAGCCAAAGCTGGACCATAAGACGATCAATCCACCTACTAGCATTACGCCACGCAATCCAATATTTTTGAGAAAAAGTGGTATTGCGATGCGTTTGGTGGTGGCGCTAACGCTAGTTGCACTTAACAGCGCCATATTTCCTGCTACTGTAAATCCAAGCACGGGCAACAACCATGTGTAGGTTTCCAAATGAAAAATGGGTGCGAGCAGTGGACCGCAAAGTGCCATCAATGCTCCAGACCCGAGGATAAGTGCGGTGTTTTTGCTGAAAACAGCCTGCTTGAAATGGTCCCCTACGCTTTCATCTGCGTGGAATTTGGTATAGGCGCGGTGGTTGCCGAAAAGAAGAATGTTGGCCAATAGAATGGTAGTACGCTCAATCCATCGGTACACGCCTAATTCGCCCGTACTGAAGAGTTTAGGCAATAGCCAGATGTTCAAGATAACGCCGATGCCAATCCCCAGCAGGTTGATCAGTGCTCCTTTAGATATCTGTCGTTTTTGCGTGTCCATCTCCTTGGCGGTGAAGTTAGGCCAATTTTGCTCGCCTATGTAACGAGGTAATCACTACTTATCTTATCAAAAGCGGCCAATTCAGCTTTGATCCAATCTTCTTCCTTGCCCAAATGTTTCGCCATGATAGCCGCCACCTCTGGTGCGATATGGCGGGCTTCTTTAGCATCAAAGAGCAATGCACGGTGCCTGCGCGAGAGCATATCTTCCAAGGTCATGGCCATTTCCTTGCGCACTGCCCACCGAATCATAGCAGGATACAGCTCAAACTTTTCGCTCAGACTTTGTTCTTCATGGCGCTTGATACGCTTGCGAATTTTCTTTCGAACGGTTCCATATACGTGTAAAGGGTCCGACCAATCGGCATTGGTTTCAAAACCGTGGATGGGTAAATTTTCCGTCTGACACTTTCGAGGAGGCAAGGCACCGACAATAATGGCATTGTCGATGGCATCTTCACCCATCTTACGGTAAGTGGTCCACTTCCCGCCAAGCACAGAAATTAGTCCGGTAGGGCTTACCAATACTTTATGGTGTCGACTCACCTCTTTAGTACTTCCTTCTTCGCCTCCTGCAGCTAATGGCCGTAAGCCAGCGAATGTACTCAGGATATCATCTTTCATGGGTTTCTTGGCCATGTAATGCCCTGCATTCTCCAAGATGAAGTCGATCTCTTCCTCGGTAGCAACAGGGTCATTACTACGTTCGTTCAGTGGGGTGTCCGTGGTACCGACCACGACCACATCGTGCCAAGGTACAGCGAAGAGTACGCGCCCGTCCGTGGTATGGGGAACCATAATGGCTTCCTTACCAGGGAGGAAGCTCTTGTCCAAAACGATATGTACTCCTTGTGATGGACGTATGGAAGGCTTTGCCTGTGGGTTATCCATTTGCAAAATATCGTCTGCAAAGACCCCTGTACAGTTGATGACGGCTTTCGCGCGCACTTCAAATGTGCTATTGCCAATGCTATCGTGGGCCGTAACACCGACCACATGACCATCTACCTTAACCAAACCGGTGACCTTGCAATAATTCGCCAAGGAGGCGCCGTTAGAAGTAGCGGTACGGGCCAGTGATATAGCAAGGCGTGCATCGTCGAATTGTCCGTCGTGATACAAGACGCCACCGCGCAATCCTTCGGTTTCAACATTTGGGATTTTATCTATTACTTCGTCTTTTGAAATCATTTCGGAAGGGCCCAAGCCTAGACGCCCTGCCATGAGGTCGTAAATTTTTAAGCCAATGCCGTAGAACGGGCTGTTCCACCAATCGTAGGATGGGATGACGAATCCTAAGTTTTTAACCAGGTGCGGCGCATTTTGACAAAGCAGTCCACGCTCACGTAGGGCTTCAATCACTAAGCTGATGTCGCCGTTTTGCAAATAGCGCACACCACCGTGGGCCAGTTTGGTACTTTTTGACGAGGTTCCCTTCGCAAAATCTTCCCCTTCTAAAAGGCCGACTTTATAACCGCGCGAGGCTGCATCGACCGCAGCACCCAGGCCAGTGGCTCCGCCGCCAATGATGAGGATATCAAATTCTTCCTCCTTGAGGTCAATGATAGATTGTGCTCTATTCATCTGCACCAGCTTCGATCCAGCCCTTGCTGGCATTAATTCCCTTGTTCCACTGCTGACGCAAAAGGGTGAAATCTCCTTCAGCTGGGTTGAATGTTTGGTCAATTTCGGCCAATTGTTTAAGCTCTTCTAGTCCAGACCAAATACCCGTTCCTAGACCTGCTAATAGGGCAGCTCCAAGGGCTGTGCTTTCCGTTTCCATCGGTCGAATCACCGGACATTCAAGCAAGTCACTTTGAATTTGCATCATGGTGTCGTTGGCACTAGCTCCACCGTCCACTTTGATGGATTTTAGGTCTTCGCCCATATCCTTGGCCATAGCTTCTAGTACATCTGCAGTGCTCAGCGCAATGGCTTCTAATGCAGCATATGCTATGTGTGAGGTATTCGTCCCACGGGTGATGCCCATGATGGCGCCACGCGCGTAGCTGTCCCAATGCGGTGCACCTAATCCTGTCAGGGCGGGGATGATGGTGATGCCGCCATTATTCCCTTCTTCAAGGGCCAATTCTTCAACGTCAGCACTCTGTTCTATGAAGCCCATGCCGTCGCGTAACCACTGCACCAAGGAACCTGCTACGTACACCGATCCTTCAAGGGCATAGGTAAGTTTTCCGTCCATTTGCCAAGCAACAGTACTCAACATTTTATTGGTGCTTCGAACGATTTGATCGCCCGTGTTTGACATGGCGAAACAACCGGTGCCGTAGGTGTTTTTAGCCTCCCCAATACTGAAACAGAGTTGGCCGAAAAGTGCTGCCTGCTGGTCGCCGGCGATGCCTGCAATAGGCACTTCGGCGCCAAATACCTCTTGCTTCGTTGTCGCTAAATGTCCACTGCTATCTACCACTTCTGGAAGCATGGCCATGGGTACTTCAAAAAGGTCACACAGTTCTTGGTCCCATGCGCCTTTATTGATGTTGTAGAGCATGGTGCGGCTGGCGTTGGATGCATCCGTGATATGGCTTGCACCGCCTGTTAATTTATAGATGATCCAAGAATCTACCGTTCCAAAACAAAGCTCACCTCTTGCTGCGCGTTCAGCGGCGCCCTCTACTTTGCGTAAAATCCAGCGGATCTTACTTGCAGAGAAATAGGCGTCTACAATGAGTCCGGTTTTTTCTGCTACCATAGCTATGTTTTCGCTCGAGAGTGAGCTGCAGTAGTTCGAGGTGCGTCGGTCTTGCCACACGATGGCATTGTAGATAGGTTCACCAGTAGCGCGGTCCCAAATGATGGTGGTCTCGCGCTGGTTGGTGATGCCAATGGCTGAAATACCGGTGGCTTTAATTTTTGCTGCTTTTAAGGCGGCGGTGATGGCTTTTTGTTGGGTGGCCCAGATTTCATTCGCATCGTGCTCGACCCAAGAGTTGTCCGGGAAATGCTGGGTAAATTCAAATTGGCCTAAGCCAATCTTCTTAGTGTCTTTATCAAAAACGATAGCGCGCGACGAAGTAGTGCCAGCGTCAATAGCGAGGATATATGGAACCATAAAAGTGTTAGTGTTACTGCCTTAAATATATGGAGAATGCACGATGAAAAGGAGCTGTGACCTGATAAATCCTTATCTTGGCAAGGAACGTAACACACAAACACATGAGCGCATTTTGGGCAGAATTTGTCGGAACTTTTCTATTGATTTTTATCGGAAACGGTGTCGTTGCCAATGTGGTACTCAAAGGCACAAAAGCGGGCGGTGATCCTGGTTCGTGGATCATGATAACCTCTGCTTGGGGCTTTGCTGTTTTTGTGGGTGTTGTTGTGGCTGGTCCGTACAGCGGCGCACATTTAAATCCTGTCGTGACCTTGGCCTTATGGTTGGATGGAGCGCTCGAAGGCTCCAAGGTTGGCGTGTATATGTTGGCTCAGCTTTTGGGAGCAGCGGCCGGTACCACGACAAACTACATCTTCCACAAAACGCATTACGACATCACCGAAGATTCAGCCTCTATCAGAGGTTCTTTCTGCACCTCCCCAGCCATTAAAAGTACCTGGAATAATTTCTTCAGTGAGCTCGCTGGCGCCTTCGTACTCATGTTTGTCATCTTTTACATATCTGACGGTGCCTTTGAAATGGCTGGCGAAGAGGTGCCGGTAGGATTGGGAAGTGTAGGCGCACTGCCAGTGGCTATTCTTGTTTGGGTCATTGGTTTAGGATTGGGTGGAACAACGGGTTACGCGATCAATCCAGCTCGTGATTTAGGCCCGCGCATCATGCACCAATTACTACCTATTAAGAACAAGATGGATTCGGGTTGGGACTATGCATGGATTCCTGTCATCGCGCCGCTTTGTGGAAGTGCTTTGGCCTATGCGGTAAAAGAGCTTTTATTGACCACGGTTTAGAAATCTGGGGTTAATTTGCACCTATGCAAGAACGCTTTCCAAATCTAATTATTGGCGGTGCCCCAAAGTGCGGGACCAGTAGCTTGTATTTTTGGTTGAGTGCCCATCCGGAGGTTTATGGTTCACCCAAGAAAGAAACATCATTCTTTGCTGATAAAGTGAATCGCTTTAATGCAGCTGCTAATGTGCACGAACATCAATTGGACGCGTATTTGCAATTTTTCAAAGATGCTGGTGACGCCAAGATCCGTTTTGAAGCAACAGCGCATTATCTATACGAAGAACAAGCCTTGAAGGCTTTTTCAGAGGCTGCCGTTCCGCCCAAAATGATTTTCTTATTCCGAGAACCTTCAAAGCAGATGTACAGCCACTATAAGATGGAGAAGTACCGCACCAAGCGTGTGAATATGGCGTTGGAGGATTACATCAAGCTTCCAAAGATTGACATGTATGTAGATTATGCTACGTACCTGAAGAAATGGGTAGATGCTATGCCGGAAGGTCATGTGCGCATTTGGTCCTTCGAGGATTTCATGTCGCGCAAGGTGGAGGTGATGCAAGATATTGCCGATTATCTAGGCATTGATTCTTCCTTTTATACCGATTTTGATTTTGAGCACCGAAACGAAAGTGTTGTTATTCGCAGCGGCGCACTGCATCAGTTGGGATTGCGTCTACAGCCGCTCATCCCACATTTTCTTCAAAAAATGTTGCTGCCGGTATACATGAAGCTCAATAGTGGAGGTCGTGCGCCAGATAACGAAGCCGATGCGCCTGTGATCTCAGCGTTCAAGAGCGCTCATGCACATGTAGGTGCTGATCTGAAAGCACTTTTCCCCGATATTCGCCTCGAGAAGTGGGGATAAGCCTGCCATCCGTGGCCAATTTGGTATAGAACCCCCTTCGAACAATCTTCCCCTTTTTGCTTGTTGACTAAGTAACTCGAAGTCAATCAGCATGTTAGAACACCATAACCTATTCGTTGGAATCCTCTGTATCGCTGTTGGAATCTATGTTGCAGCTACCGGTCAGTCGACCGTGATTTTTGTCGTTTCCAGTACCCTCGGGCTGGCAAATCTTCATGTTTGGAACATTGTTGTGCGCAAACCAGCACTGCGAAGAAAAGAGCAAGAATTGGAATAATATTTCCGACATTTAGGGCATGAAATTGAACAACAGATTCACCCTATTGCTTTTTGGTCTTCTCTTGACCATCGGTGCTTCGGCACAACCGTTAACTTACTACCAAGACGCCTGGAATGAAGATGGCGACGACCTCCGTGAGGCGTTGTATGACATCATCCGAGTGCATACTAAACTGCCATATTCTTCCTCTTCTACAGATACATGGGACGTACTAAAAGTCTCTGATGTTGATAC
>Ga0181601_10000301_pt1 | contig 39479 bp, 35 predicted proteins | sample 041ome_8_FD_133020 | JGI IMG/M metagenome (GOLD analysis project Ga0181601, IMG submission 133020) | Coastal salt marsh microbial communities from the Groves Creek Marsh, Skidaway Island, Georgia - 041407BS metaG (megahit assembly) | ecosystem: Environmental > Aquatic > Marine > Intertidal zone... | reverse complement strand
GCGTCAGCCGCTTCGGCCACGTGTTAGGATTGGCCTGTCATGTATCCAGCATTTAGGAATATTTCCCTAGTTGAACCAAAACTTTTGCCAGAGCAATACTGTTTACGGTGAGGTGTCAGGCCCTGGACTGCTTGGCGGCGGAGGGGCCGTTGGCGGGATCAAAACCGGTTCCGAATTCAGGGGAGCCGAAGGGGGCGGCGACTCGGGACTGACCTCATCGGCACCGGTCAGATTGCGCAGCAGATTGGTCGGGCCGAAGACGAAAACCCAGTTCGGATCGCGTAGTTCGCCGGTCAGTTTGACCTCCAGCGCGTTTGTCAGCGGCGAAGTGACGACGTTCAGCAGTCCGCCGCCGGCATCGAAGGGCCGGATCCGGGCCTGAAACTCCAGGTTATGATTGCGCAGCAGGTAGGTGCCGTGGGCGTCGATGGCGGCCCGGGGCCCGGTCAGCTTGACGCTGGAAAAATCCAACTCGGATCCCCGCCATGCGAATTCGGCGTTGGCCGCGTTCAACTGCATGTTGGTGAAGTTCAACAAGGTGCGTCGCAGCAACGGCGAGAGGACGCCCAGCAGGTTGATTTCGGCGAGGTTGGCCTCGTCGATCAGGGCCGAGCCTTGACCGTTGAAGGCGTAGAAATCCGCAATCGGGCCTTCGGCCGACACCGACAGGTTGAGGCGTCCGTTGGCGATACGGCTTTGCAATTCCCCCACGGGTGGGGCCGTTTCACCGCGGCGCTGCGCGCTCCATATTTCCACCTCGCGGATGGTGCGTCCGAGGGTGGCGTCGTCCAGATTGAGGTCGAACGCCGCGCGCCGCTCCTCCGCGGCACCGCGCAGCTCAATGCGGCCCGTCAGGGTCCCGCCGGAAGCCCCGGCCTCGAAGGCATCGATCATGATCCGGTTGGGTTCGGTCTGGGCATTGAAAGTCACGCCCTCGAAGGGAAAGGCTTTGAAGGACCACGGGCCTTCGGCCTGGCCGGAGATCAGGAAAAAGGATTCGGCGGAGCCGCTGCCGGTGGGGCGTTCCGCGTGGCCGGTCAGATGCAGGTCGACGGTTTGCGAAAATGAAAACGGTTCGATGATCGCTGCGCCCAACGGCCCCAACAGGGCGGGCGCCGGTTCAAGATCGGTGCGGCCGAATGCGCTCAGTTCGATCCGGGTCCAGCGGTCGCCGCCCGGCATCAGCCAGCTGCGGCTGAAGGCGCCGGCCACGTCGCGCTTGGCGTCCTGAGCGCGAAACTCGAGCACGTCGACGAAGCCGGGCCGCAGAAAAAGCCGCGTACGCAGCCGGTCAAATTCCATCCCCTTCAGGCCGGCGTCGCGTCCATCGGCGCTGACGAAGACTTGGGTGGTGAGCGGCTCTTGCCAGCGCCCCGCCACCTCCACGCTGGCGTCGGGCGGTGCGCCCCGGAAGTCGAACGACGACCAGAACCGCGGCCACCAATCCTTGAACCAGCCGGCGATCGCCGGCGGCTCCAGCCGACCCCCGAGCAGGAATTGAAAATCCCGGGTGGCCGGATCGGTGGTGAAGCTCCCCCGGGCTTCGCTGGCCCCCACCCGCAACAGGATGTTTTCGGCCGTGATCTCCTGGCCTGCCCAACGCACGTTTGCGGCGGTGGCATCGAGGGGGACGCGGCGGGCGACCACCGGGCCGGTGTTGAAATTAAAGGTCGCCGCGGTGGGCTTGCCGCCTTCCGCCAGCGTCACCGCGCCACTGACAACCGGCGGGGTGTCCCAGCTCAGCAGGGCAGGGACGTCAAAGCCCACCTTGGGCGTAAGCCAGGGCAGAAGGCTGGCGGCGAGTTCCCCGCTGAACGCGACCTGACCGGCGCGGGTTGCGGGATTCAGTTGGGCATCCCAGGTCAGCGGCTGGCCTTCCAGCCAGGTACGGCCGCGCGACTGCACTTCGGGCCAGGTGGCCACGGCCCATTGTGCGGCGGTGGCGTCGAGGCGCAGGCCATCGAGTTCGACGCGGTTGGCCACCAAGTCGATCAACCGCGGCTCGACCCGCCTTTCGGTCACATCCACCAAGGCCTCCATCCGCAGGTTGAGTCCGTTGATCGCCGCCCACGGTGCGGCGGACAGTTCGTCGACGCGGGCTTCGATCATGGTCAGGCGCGGACGCTCGAGCAGCCCGACGGCGGTGCGCAGCTGAAAGTTGCGCACTGTGACGGTGCCGCGTTCCCCGGTGGCGGGCAGGTCGAGCTGGTCCGCGTCGAAGGCCACCGCCACGTGGGCGATGCGGGCGGGATCGGCGGTGAGGTGCAGCTGGAGTTGCGGATGCTGGGTGGCGGGCAGTCGCAGCAATTGGTCGGAGGCCACGCGGGCCAGGTGGGGGAAATTGTGGGAAAACGCTCCCAGGACCTCATCAAGTGGCGGCAGCGTCCGGCGGGTGCCGGCGGGGATGTGCGCGGTGCCGCGCAACTCCACCGCCAGCGGCCCCAGCCAGCCGGTAAAGGTATCTATAGTTAGGATACGAGAGCGCGGATCGGGGCGCAGGCGCAGGTGGGCGCCGCGCAGCAACGGTTCGCTGCGGCCCGAGGGCGAGAGCACCGCGGGCAGCAGCACGTTGGCCCCCGTCAGTTCCGCCGAACGCACGTCGAGGTCGCGCATGACCAGCGCGGTGGGGTTCAGGTCCAGGGTGAGGGTGTCGACCTGCAGGACCGGCTCGGTCAGGGTGAGGGTGGAGAAGGCCACATCGCGCAGGAAGAGGTGCCCGGTGGGATCGAAGGTCGCTTCACCAAAAGTCACGGCCAGGCCGACGGTGCGCAGCCGTTCCTCAATGTTGCGCAGGGCGAACTCCGGCACCTCCAGCCGGCGCACGGAGGCGAGGTAGATTTGCACGCCGGCGGTCACCGTCAGCACCAGCCACAGGCACCACAGCACGAGCGTGCAGACGCAGCGTCCGCAAAAGTGGGCGCTCTTCCAGCACTGGGTCAGCCAACGCGGCGCGGGCATGACAAAGGCGCGGGGTGGTCGATCAGGGCGTGGCCGGGGGCGCGGCCTCGGCCGGCGGCTCCGGCGTCAGGGTCGTGGGGCCCGGGTCGCGGTCCGCGTAGGTGAGCGCCCACATCGCGTTGACCAACTCGGGGGTGGCGGCGAACACCACGTTGAACTCGTCCGGCGGGGAGCCGACCCACTGGCGGTCGCCGCCGTCGCGGTCGCCGAAATACAGGGTGGAATCCGACTCGATTTCACCGCCGCCGCCGGTGAGCGACAGGGTGGCGTCAATGCGGTAGTGCCGAGTGAGGGCCTCTCCGTTGACGGTGACGGTCGGGGTGAAGCCGTCGTTGACGAAGGACGCGGCGGTGAGGGTCCGCAATTGGTCGCGCAGGGTCACGAGGGCGTTGCGCCGGGCGGGCGGCTCGCCGGCAAAGACCTCCGTCCAGGCTTCATCGGCGGCCAGTTCGCGGCGGTAGATGACGCGCTCGGCCTGGGTGCCGGGTTCGTATTCGATTACGTTGAGGCCGGTAATGCGGGCGCCGGCGGGCAGGTTGCGCAGGGTGCGGTCGCGGTAGGGCAGCATCTCGACCGGGGTCGCGGTGAGGATGTCGGCCGGCACCTCGTAGACGAAGGTCTGGCGTTCGAGTTTGGCAAAGGTGCGGGTGCCGGCCTCGTCGGTGCCGAGCCGGAGGGTGCGGGCGGCGGGTGCGATCGAGCTGCCTGGTTCGGGTCGGAAGTCCACCGTGATGGTCCGCAACGGCTGGGTGAGACCACAGGCCTCGAGTTCCGCGTCGGAGGGCACGTCGGCCCAGAAGCTGACCGCCTCCAGTTGGGTGAGGGTGGCGACGAGCCGTTCGGCTACGGCCCGATCGGCGGTCTGGGTCACGAGGGCACCGGCTGCGGTGCGTTGCACGACCTGCCAGGTGAGGGTGTCGGCCGCGTCGGCGCCGTCGGGATCGAGCGGTTGCAGGCTGACTTCGTTGCCGTCGCGGTCGGCCAGGGTGATCGAGGTGACGAGCCGGCCGGCCATGTCGAGCACCCGTTTGTCGCGCAGCTCTTCCTGGGCGGCGAGCAGGCTCTGGCGTAGCGGGGCGGGCAGGCTGACGGTGAAGATGGCGTCGCGGCCCTCCATGCGGGCGTAGTAGTCCACGTCGGCTCCCGGGGCGGGTTCCGCGGGGGAGGTGCGGTTACCGAGCAGCAGCGTTTCGCGGCGATTGTTGCCCTCGAGGGTGACCTGGAGGCTCGGGGTGGCGAGGCCGGCGGAGCCGGCAAGGTCGGGGTTCTCGGCCGGAGTACCGAGAAAGGACACGGTGCGCAGCGCGTTGAGGCCGTTGATGGCGAGTTCGGTGCGGGTTTTGTCCGCCCGCGCGTCGATGGGGGCTTCAAAGGACCAGCGGTTGCCCTCGCGCCGCAGCCGCACGCGGAGGTTGGCGGCGCCGGCGTTCTGCAGGGACAGTGAGCGCACCTCGAAGACAGGGATGGTGAAGCAGTTCTCGGCGCGGAGCTGGTTGAGAGTCAGCCGCAGGCTGTCGATCAGGGAACGGTTGACCACGTGCACGCGTTCGCCATCGGCCGAGAGGAGGTAAAGGCGATTGCCGATACGGGTTTCAGCGCCGATCGCGAGGGTGGTGATGTCGTCGGCGGACGGTTCGGGCTCGGCGCTGAAACTCACGCGCAGGGCGGGGGCCTCGAGACCGAAGTCGGCCAGCGACTGATCGAGGTCGGCCAGGCCGGCGACGGCAAAGCTGGTCTCGTGTTCGAGGAACTGGAGCTCGTTGACGATCCGGGCCACCGCGTGGGGATTGGCCGGCCACTGGTAGGGCGAGGTGAGTTCCCAGTCGGAGGCGGTGAGGCGAAGTCGCACCGGAGTGTCGAGGCCTTCGCCGGCAATCTCGAGGTATTGGATGTTGGCGGCCTCGGCGCCGAGCACGCGGCGACGGCTGTCCACGGCTTCGCGGTCCTGGCGCCACTCGCGTTCGAAGCCGAAGATGAAGAAGAACAGCGCGACGTTCAGGAAGAGGAGAAAGAGGGTGACTTTCGTGCGCATCTTGAGGGCAAAGGCGAAAACGCTGAAAAGACCGGAAAGCGGATAGCAGGGCGACGTGACGACTGCGGAGCTTGAGCGGGTTTCAGGGTTTCAGTTGTCGATATTTCAGATTTTTAGGAACGGCGGGTCCAGTAGACGATGAGGCCGAAAAGCGCGGCGGCGCCGGGGAGAATGAGGAGCAGGCTGTAACGCAGTTTGACCAGCTCGGTCTGGCTGAGGTTCAGTTGAAAGCGCTCGATAGGGCGCGGGATGGTATTCAATTGGATGTCCCGGTCGACGCACCAGTCGATGGCGTTGAGAATGATGTTCTGGTTGCCCGGCGCGTAGATGCGGCCGTTGGAGGCGAAGTCGGCGTTGCCGAAGAGCACCACGCGGCCGCCGCGCACGCTGAAGGGCAGTCCCTCGGGCGGGGTGACGCGCTCGGAGGAGGTGATGACACTGAGGCGGTTGCGTGGTTCGAACCCGGCGAGGCCCTTGAGATCGAAGCCCGGATCGTAGACCGGCATGGTGCGGGCGCGGTAATTGCGCTCGCCCCAGGCGGTTTCGGAGGTGGCGGCGAGCACCTCGGTGCGCAGGGCGTTGTCGAGGGGGCGGCCGGGATCGGGCCGCACCACGCGGGTAGCGCCGACGAAGACGGGCAGCGAGTTGTCGATCAGGGTCTGGGTGATCGGGTGCGGGGAGAAGGCGGCGATGCGCAGTTCACCCATCTCGGTGACGTTGTTGGTGTCGGTGTCGTAGACCACCACGTCGTCGGCCACTAGGCCCCAGTCGTAGAGCAGATCGTCGAGCCCGTGTTCGATGCCGGCGCGCAGCAGGATGATGGCGCGGCCGGCGCGGTTGGAAAGGTAGAGGCGCAGCTGCTCGACCTCAAAGGCGCTGTAGCTGTCCGGCGCCGCGAGGATGACGGCCGCGGCGTCGTCGGGCACGCCGCGGGTCTGTGAGAGGTCGATGGTCTCGACCGCGAAATTGCGCAGCCGCAGCTCGTCGGCGAGCAGCGAGAGGCCGCGGGCCGAGACGTCACTGGGCAGCATCTCGCCGTGGCCGGCGAGGAAGTAGAGGTGCGGTCGTTCCGGATTGGATACACTGAGGATGGCCGAGGTGATCGCCTGCTCGCCGGTGAAGGCGGTGGCGAGGCCGTCGCGCACGGTGTAGAAGGCGCTGAGCGGTATCACCTGCCGCCGGTCGTTGCAGAGGGCGAGAATGACGTCGGCGCGGTCGATCTCCAGCTGCTCGGCGAGGCGCTGTTCGCGGTAGACATCGAGGTGGCGGACGGTGACGCGGCCGAGGTTGGTGCTGGGTTTGGCCGCGGTGGCGTTGACGTATTCCTGCAGCAGGCCGCTGATGTCGCGGTAGGCCTGGGCGAGGTTGTCGTCGTCGGCGTTGCGGTCGAGCGTGACGATCAGCTCCACCGGCTGGTCGAGCGAGCGGAGGTAGGCCTTGGTCTCCTCGGAGAGGGTGTGGCTGCGGTTACGGGTCAGGTCGAAGCGCCAGCCGTGGTGCAGCGCGAGGTAGTTGAATCCGCCGAAGAGGCTGAGAAACAGCACGGCCTGCAGCACGAGGTTGATCGTGCGCTTCCAGCGATTGACGGAGAAGGAGTCCCAGGCGCCCATGGCGGTCAGCTGTGGATGAGCTTCGCCTCGAGGCCGAGGATGCTGAAGATGAGGGTGAGGGTGGCGCCGCTGAGGTAGAACAGCAGCTGGCGGGTGTCGATGATGCCGCGGGTGAAGTCCTCGAGGTGATTGAACACCTGCGCGTAATCGAGCATGGCCCGGGCGGGGGCGAAGGCCTCCGCCCCGAGGGCTTCCACCCCGGCGAGCAGACGCAGGCCGACAATCAGGCTGGCCAGCATGACCACGCCGAGAATGCCGGCGACGGCCTGGTTGCGGGACATCGAGCTGGCGAAGATGCCGATGGCGACGAAGAACAACCCGGAGATGGCGATGAATACGAAGCCGCCGATGAGTGGGCCGGGGTCCAGCAGCCGCGGGTCATCCGCAAACGAATGCAGGATGTAGAAGAAGCCGCCGGTGGAGGCCCAGAGGCACAGGTAGAGCAGGTAGGCCGCGGCGTATTTGCCCAGCACGACCTCGGTGGTGCTGACCGGCGTGGTGAGCAGGGTTTCCAGGGTGCCGAGCCTCCGTTCCTCGGAGATGCTCTTCATGGTGAGCAGCGGCACCATGAAGACGACGGGGAACCAAAAGAATTCGAAGAACGCGATCGACGGCGACATAATCTGCGGATCCGTGCTGTAGGCGTCGAGGATGTTGGCGAAGACAAAGCCCATGAACGCGAGGAACAGCACGGTCGCAATGTACGTGCCGGGGTTGACCAGCAGCATGCGGATCTCGTGGCCGAGGATGGTCAGCAGGTGGCGCATGGTTAAAACGCGGAAATGCGGAAACGCGAAAATCCTGAAAAGGGGAGCATTGGGAGGGGTCGGGGCGCTGGGTTCAGTTTTTCAGGATTTCGACTTTTTGACCGGCCGCCGGCCGGTCGATCACATCCCAGCTGCGCTTGGTGGCCGCGAGGAAGACGTCCTCCAGGGTGGGGTGGGCCCGACGCAGGGCCCGAAGGCGGAAGCGCGGGTCGGCGGCGATGGCGCGGATCATGGGTTCGCTGAAGTCCTCGTCGCGGTCGGCATTGACGATCAGGGAGCGGAAGCCGTCATCCTCGGGCACCTCCTCGGAGGTGATCTGCAGCGAGCTGTCGATGCCGGCGAGGACCGCGGCGAAGTCGGCGCTTTCACCGATGAGTTCAACGTCGTAGCGGGCGGGGCCGAGCAGTTCGCGCTTCAAGGCCTCGGGTTCGCCCGAGGCGACGACCCGGCCCTGGTTGATGATCAGGACGCGGTCGCAGGTCTTTTCGATTTCAGGAAGGATGTGGGAGGAGATGATCACGGTCATGCGGCCGCGCAGCCGGGCGATCAGGTCGCGCACGATGAAGATCTGGTGCGGGTCGAGGCCGATGGTGGGCTCGTCCATGATGATGACCGGCGGCTCGGCGAGGATGGCCTCGGCGATGCCGACGCGCTGGCGGTAACCCTTGGACAGCTTGCCGATGATCCGGTGCCGCACCTGCTTCAGATCGCAAAGCTCCAGCAATTCGTCGATGCGGGGGCCGAGCTTGCGGCGGGACATCTCTTTCAGCCGCCCGCGGTAATAGAGGTATTCGGCCACGCGCATGTCCTCCGGCAGAGGATTGTTCTCTGGCATGTAGCCGATGAGGCGCTTGATCTCGTCCGGCCGGGAGGCGACGGGAATGCCGCACAAGGTGGCGGTGCCCGAGCTGGCCGGCAGGTAGCCGGTCAGGATGCGCATGGTGGTCGACTTGCCGGCGCCGTTGGGGCCGAGGAAGCCGAGAATCTCGCCCTGCGCGACCGAAAAGCTCACATTGCTGACGGCGGTGACGCCCGCGAAGGTCTTGACCAGGTTCTCGACGACGATGGCGGGTTGGGAATCGGACATGGACGGTGCAGGGCCGTTTATGGGGCCCTCTTCCGAGGCAGGACAAGGTTCAACGCAGGTGGTTCGATCGCGCGACTGGCTGACCGGGGCACGATTGACGAAAAAGAATGCCTATGCAACGAATCGCCCTCCGCAGCCGGACGGTCGAGCCGCAGGCGCTGCCGTCCTCCGCCCCGCCGTTTGTCGAGCCGGATTCCCGTGCCCACAGCCCGCCCACCTTGCTTTTCGAATCCTCCGCTGCTGCCGGACCAAAACGTCTGGCTGCCCACGGTGCTGGCAGCTTTGACCATCGGAGGGGGGGCGCTGGGAATGCTGGCTTGGTGGGTTGATCCGTCCGGTCTGGCTTCGATGAAGGTCACCACCGGGCTGAGCTTTTTGCTGCTGGGCGGTGCCTTATGGTGGCAGCGCCGCAGGGACCGGCCGGCGCCGGGGACAAGGGTGATTGGCCTGCTGCCCTGGCTGGTGGTGGTGCTCACCGGGCTGACCCTGATGGATTATCTGCTGCCTGCCAATCTGGGGTTTGGCCAGATCCTGGCGCGGGCCGGCGACACCGATCCGGCCGTGGCCGCCCCGGGACGCCTGTCCTTCGCAACGGCGCAGGCCCTGCTGTGTCTGGGACTGGCGCTGGTCCTGCTGGATTGGTCGCTGGCCCCCCGGTTGTATCCGGCCGAGCTCCTGGCGTTGCTCGGCACGCTGGCAGGGCTGGTGGGGTTACTGGGCCACCTGTTTGGCGTCGCTGGCCTGTATCAATTTTCTCCTTACTCTACCATGCCGCTGCATACGTCCCTTCTCCTGGTCGGGCTGGGCATCGGCATCATGGCCGTGCGCCCGCAGCGGGGACTCGTCGCGGTGCTGACCAGCAACTGGATTGGCGGCGCCTGGATGCGCCGGTTATTCCCCGTCGGGTTGACGGCAATCATCGGACTGGCCTGGCTGCGGCTCCTTGCCGAGCGGGCCGGGTGGTTTCCCGCCGTGGTGGGGACGACGATCCTGGTGACCCTGATGGTCGTCGGGTTGGCCGTGGCGCTCTGGGTGGTCGGGCATCAACTGAACTTGTTACATGCCCGGCTGCAGTGTCTGGCTGCCATTGTGGAATCCTCGGATGATGCCATCATCAGCAAGGATCTGACCGGCCGAATCATCAGTTGGAACGCGGGTGCCGAGCGACTCTTTGGCTACACGTCGGACGAAATGGTGGGGCAGAACATCCTGCGCTTGATCCCGGATGAACAACAAAGCGAAGAGCGCTACATCCTGACGAGTATTCGTCTCGGGGAGCGCGTGGTGCCGTACGCGACACGCCGACGGCGCAGCGACGGAGATTTGATCCGAGTGATGGTCTCGATCTCTCCGGTCAGGGACTTTGCCGGCAACATCGTGGGAGCCTCGAAGATCGCGCGGCTGATTGAACCGGGAAATAACCAGGACTTTGTCGCCGACGGTGCGACTAATCCTTAGCCCGGCTCGCGGTGCTTCGCACCCAGCTTGCGGCCAGGCCGCGCAGGGTCAGGTCGGGGAGGTTCACCACGGATTCGCGCAGGCGGCCGGCCGCGAGAGCAAACGCGCCTCCGCAGGCGATGACGGTCACATCGGACTCACCGCCGGCCGCGAGCTCCGCCAGCACCCGGTCGAGGCAGGACTGCAGCAGTCCGGTGAAACCGACCACCGCGCCGATGCGCATGGCGTCGGCGGTGGACTTGCCGATCGCCGAGTCGACCGGGCGATCCAGATCCTCCACGAGCGGCAGCTGGGCGGTCTTTTCGTGGAGGTAGCGCGTCATCAGCGCGGGCCCCGGCGCGATGATGCCGCCCTCATAGCCGCCCTGGCGGGTCACAATGTCGAATGTCACCGCCGTACCGAGATCGATGACCACGGCCGGTACATGGCCGAGGGCGGCGGCTCCCGCGGCGTTGGCGAGTCGGTCATGGCCGATCTCGGCCGGTTGCGGGTAGTTGATCGCGACACCGAGGTCGGCGGCGGCGGTGAGCTGCCACGCCGGCAGGCCGGCGGCGGCGACGGCGCGCCGCAGCGGCTCCACCGCGGCGGGCACGACGCTGCAGAAGGCGACGGCCTCGATGGGCTGCGCTGCGTGCCACGCCTGCAGGCGGTGGGCAAGACCGTGGTGCTCGTCGCCGAGGCTGGCGGTGGGAAACTCCTCGATCGGCGACCCGGGCCCCCGTCCGCCCGGGGGGATCCGGGCGGCGTGCGTGTGGGTATTCCCGATGTCGATACAGAGCAGCATGGTGCGGCGGTTCAACGGTGGGCGAGGGTGACTTCGCCCGCGCGGAAGTGCTCGGGTTGGGCGGCGCCATCGCGCTGCAGGAGCAGTGAGCCGTCGCGGTCGATGCCCACGGCCCGGCCCCGCACGGGGGCACGGCCGTGGAGCAGGGTGATTTCGCGGTCCCGCAGCGCATCGTGCTCCCGCCAGAGCGCCTCGAGCCGGGTGTGGTGCTGGCCGCGCCGCAGCCCGTCGTAGGCGGTGAGCACACGGCCGATGACGGCGGCGGCGAAGTGGTTGGCGTCGACGGGCTGGCCCGTGTGCGCGTCGAGTGCGGTGACCTTGTCGGCCAAGTCGTCTGGCCAGCCCTCGGGCGGGGTGCGCAGGTTGAGGCCGCAGCCGATGACCAGGTCGCGAATCAGGTCGGCGTCGAGCCGGGCCTCGGTGAGGATGCCGCCCAGCTTGCGTTCGCCGATCTGCAGGTCGTTGGGCCACTTGATCTGCGAGGCCACGCGGGCGTAGCGGACCAGCAGCTCGCTGAGGTTGACGCCGATCCACGGGGTGATCATCGGCATTTCGGCGGGAGAAACGGCCGGCCGCAGACCGAAGCTGAGATAGAGGTTGCCGTTGGGGGCGCTGAGCCAGGGGCGGCCGAGCCGGCCGCGGCCCTTGGTCTGTTGCCGGGCGATGACAACGAAGGGCGCCGGCTCCCCCTCGGTAAGCAGCCGCATGGCCTCGTCGTTGGTGCTGTCGATCGTATCGAGCACGATGACCCGGCACCCGGGCGCGGGCAGGCGGGCCTCGATCAGCAGCGCGTTGAGCGTGGCGGGTTTGGCGACGAGGCGGTAGCCGCGCGAACGGACGGCCTCGAACTCGAAGCCCTGGTCGCGCAGGCGCTCCATGTGCTGCCACACCGTGACCCGACTGGTGCCCAGTTCCCGGGCCAGCTCGGCGCCCGACACGAAGGCCTCCCCGGCCTCGAGCAGGGCGCGCACGATCACGGCGGCGGGTGAGCGGTTCATGGGCGGTGCCAGTCGAGTCCGATGTCCACCCAGCTGCTCTGGTGCACGAGCGCGCCGGTGGAGATGAAGTCGAGACCCAGCCCCGCCAGCTTCGGCAGGCTGCGCAGGGTGATGCCGCCACTGGCCTCGGTCAGGGCGCGGCCGCCAATCAGGGCCAGGGCCCGGCGCAGGCGGGCCGGCGTGAAATTGTCCAACAGGATGACGTCCGCGCCGGCGTCGAGTACGGCGGGGAGCTGGGTGATGCGGTCCACCTCGACCTCCACGGGCAGCTCCGGTGCGGCACGGCGGGCGCGCGTAACGGCGGCGGCCAGGTCGTCGGTGGAGCCGAGCAGAGCGAGGTGGTTGTCCTTGAGCATCACGCGGTCGAAAAGTCCCAGGCGGTGGTTCCAGCCGCCTCCGCAGGCCACGGCGTATTTTTCCAGCATGCGGTAGCCGGGCGTGGTTTTGCGGGTGTCGAGCAGACGGGTGCGGCCCTCGCCGAGAGCGTCGACATAGCGGCGCGTCTGGGTGGCGATGCCGGAGAGGTGTTGCAGGAAATTGAGGGCGATACGTTCGGCCGTGAGCAGCGTCCGCGGGTCGCCGCTGATGGTGGCCAGCACCGTGCCGGCGGATACGTTGGCGCCGTCGCGAACGCGCAGTTGGGCGGTCGCGCGACCGCCGTAGACGCTGATGATCAGCGAAAGCAGGGGCAGGCCGCACACGGTCATGGCCTCCCGCGCCACGAGATCGGCACGGCCGTCGCCGGGAGAGGGAGCCAGGCTGCCGGTCGAGCGGTCGCCCGTTTCCCGGGGCCGGCGGGCGGCGGTCAGGCCCAGCCCGGCGAGGTCCTCGTCGCGCGCCTGCTCCACCAATCGGCGCAGGTAGGCGCGATCCAGGTCCTCCCAGGACAGGCGTTGCACAAGGTGGTCGAAGGAAACGGCGGGCATGGCGTCAGCGTGAAACGCAAAGGGTGAAGAGGCAAAGCCGGGGCGGGGCAAGGGTGTTGCGTTCGCGGTCACCCGACCCACGGTGGGCCCCATGGATGCCGCGACTTTTCGGGACTTGGCCGATGCCTCGACGTTTGGCCTGCCGCTCCAGGCCCTCTGGGCGGACGCGCAGGGCGATTGGGATGGGGCGCACGCGCTCGCCCAGCAGGCGGGCAGCCGCGAGGGTGACTGGGTGCATGCCTACCTGCACCGCAAGGAGGGCGACCTAGGCAACGCCGGCTATTGGTATGCACGGGCGGGTAAGCCACCGCAGGACGCGGGCGTGTCGTTGGCGACGGAGTGGGTAGCGATCGTGACGGCGCTGTTGCCGGACGATTAACGGTCGCGGGCGGTTCAGGGCCGCGGGGTCGGATCGGAGAAGTCCGACGTGCGGTTGAACGTGCCGTTCATCAGCTCGCGCACTTCCTTGGCCTTGTCGCTGTCGCCGATGTTGAGCAGGGCCGCCTCGCGTTCTTCGCTTTCGCCCATCTGGCGCAGGCGCTCATCCTCGCGCCACATCATCATGGCGAGTTCCTCTTTTGAAGAGGTGAGAAAGGGAAGATGGAAGGCGTTCAGGGCGCCGCTGACATTGGTGAAGTAACGCTGGACCGCGATTTCGGCCAGGCCCTTGTCGGTGTTGACCTCACGTTCGGTAAAGACGGGCGGGCGCACGCCCTCGACCACGACCTGCGGCAGGCGCACGATGTCGTTCTTGGGCTCGTCGAAGACGGGGTCCTTCTTGGGCGGCTCGGGCGGAGGCGGGTTGAACTTGGGGGCGGTTTCGGCCAGCGCGGAGGCGAGGTTTTTGGAAATGCCTCGTTTCGTTTCCCCCGGATCTTGGGCGGAAAGCAGGCTGGGCAGGACGAACACCAACGGGAGCAGGACCAATTTGCGCGGGTTCATAACAAGAGGGTAGACCGCAAACGCTGGCGATGGTTCACCACCGATGCAACTGCAACCCGGGACAATTGCGGCCGGTTTGGGCCGGCCGGGGCTCAGCCCCGCACCTGGCCGGTGCCGGTGACCACGTATTTGTAGCTGCAGAGCTCCGGCAGGCCCATGGGGCCGCGGGCGTGGAGGCGGTCGGTGCTGATGCCGATCTCGGCGCCGAAGCCGAACTCAAAACCGTCGTTGAAGCGGGTGCTGGCGTTCCAGAACACCGCCGCGCTGTCTACTCCGGCCTGGAAGCGGGCGGCGGCATCGGCGTCGGCGGTGATGATGGCCTCGCTGTGGCCGGAGCTGTCGCGGTTGATCTGGGCGATGGCGTCGTCGAGTGAGTCGACCACCCGCACGGCCATGACCAGAGCCAGAAACTCGGTGGAAAAATCGGCGGCGGTGGCCGGTTGATGGGCGATGCCGGCGGCCGCCAGGATGTCGGCCGAACGGGCGTCGCAGCGCAGCTCCACGCCGGCGGCGACGAGCGCACCGGCCACGCGCGGCAGCAGGGTCGGCGCGACGGCGGCATGCACCAGCAATTGTTCGGCGGCGTTGCACACGCCGGGGCGCTGGGTCTTGGCGTTGACCGTGATGGCCTCGGCGAGCGCGGGATCCGCCGCCTCGTCGAGGTAGACGCAGCACACGCCCTCGTAGTGCTTGATGACGGGAATGGTGCTGTTCTGCGCCACGAACCGGATCAATCCTTCGCCCCCGCGCGGTATGATGCAGTGAATGAGGGTGTCGAGCTTGAGCAGCGTGTTGAGGGCGGCCCGATCGGTCGTGGGGACCAATTGGATCGCGTCGGCGGGCAGACCCGCCGCGGCGAGCGCCTCGGACAACAAGGCCGCGAAGGCGGTGTTGGTGTGAAAGATCTCCTTGCCGCCGCGCAGGATGGCGGCGTTGCCTGATTTGAGGCAGAGGATGGCGCAGTCGATGGTGACGTTGGGTCGGGCCTCGTAGATGATGCCGATGACGCCGATGGGCACCCGGCGCTTCTCGATCACGAGGCCGTTGGGGCGGGTCGTGGTTGCCAGCACGGCGCCGACCGGGTCGGGCAGGGCGGCGACCTGGCGGACCGATTCCGCCAATTGTTCCAGCCGGGCGGGGGTGAGCGTGAGGCGGTCGATCTGGGCGGGCGTCAGGCCATTGCTCTCGGCGGCGGCCAGATCCTCGCGATTGGCGGCCAGGAGGGTGTCCGCCGCCGCGGGGATGAGCTCGGCCAGTTTCAGCAGGGCGGCGTCCTTTTGCGCGGTCGGGCAGGTCGCCAACGCAAACGACGCGGCGCGGGCACGCTGCGCGAGGGTGGTGACCAGGCTGGCCAGATCGTCGGCGGTGGAGGTGGACATGGAACCTGCGACCATGCCCAAATCCCGGCCGGAAGACACGTCAAAAGTCCACCGGCCGGGAGGGAGATTTCAGGCGAACAGGTTGTCCTTATTGAAGCGCCAGACGCTGAAGGCGTTGACCACGGCCGCGATGATGCCGAGCACGGCGAGGATGGGCATGATCTCCAGGATGGATTGCTGGGCCCAGAGCACGGCGAGGAATCCCTCGATCGACCAGTACACGATCGTCAGTTTGCTGAGCTGTTGGATGAACTCCGGCATGAAGCTGGTGGGGAACCACGCGCCGCCGATCGCGCTCATGGTCAGGATCAGGAACGTGGCCAGGCCGCTGGCTGCCGCCGGGCTGGTCGACACGGCCGCCAGCAGCATGCCGAAGGCGGTGCAGGCGAGCGAGGCGAAGAGGGCGACGGTGAACAGCCCGGGCAGGTGGGAGGTGACCTCGATGCCGAAGAGCAACTGGCCGGCGAAGAACAGCACGGCGAGCTGACTCAATCCCATGAGCACGTTGAACAGGTATTTGCTCCAGAGGATGTGCGAGCGTTTCACCGGCGAGGCCAGCAGGCGCTGGAAGATGCCGGCCTGTTTCTCCTCGAAGAGTGAGGTGGAGGCACCGCTGACGGAGAACAGCAGGAACATGATCGCCCAGCCGCCGACGACCCGGGTGGCCTCCGGGCTCTTCACGTCGGCACCCGCGAGCTGGACGTTCTCCAGGTTCACGAGCTGGTCGAGGAAGTCGGTGCCCGCCGCAGCGGAATCGCCGTCGCCGTCGCGCTCCGCGAAATCAAACAGTCCGGCGTCCATGTCGGCCTTCACCCGGGCCGCGTCCAGTCCGAACGCATCGGCGATCGTCTGTGACAGGTTGCCGTAGAATTCCTCGGTGGCGGCGGGGCCGATGTAGGTTTCGGCGCGCTGGCGCAGGGTGTTCATCAGCGCCTGGGGCGCGGAGGTGAAAATCACCTTCTGCAGCAGTCCCGAGACGGTCTGGGTTTCGATCTCGTTGCGCGGGTTGTTGAGATAGAGCAGGTGCAGGCCGAGGCGGTCGGGGCTGACGGTGTCGGGTGGAAAGATGAGGGCGAAACGCAGCTCGTTGTTGTCGATGGCCCGGCGCACGTGCGCTTCGTCCAGCGGGCTCTCGGAGCCGTCCTCCTGGACGTGCTGGGTCAGCACCCGGAATGACGATTCGGCCTGCAGCGCGGTGATGATGGCGTTCGCCACGGGGGCGTCGGTCTGCTTGACCACAGCGATGCGGATGCCGGTCGGTCCACTGCCGCCGGCGTTGCTGACACCGAAGACCTGGCCGAAGATGTAGACCAGCACGAGCGGCACGAGGTAGGTGAGGCCGAAGGCGGTCTTGTTGCGCAGGAACAGGCGGATGTCCTTGCGGAGCAGGGTGAGCACGGTGCGCATGGCGGGCGGTGTTGAAGTTTGATTACTCGCGGAAGGCCTTGCCGGTCAGATGCAGGAACAGTTCCTCCAGACCCGGTCGGGTGAGTTCGCAGTCGGCGCCGGGAATGTTGTGCTGTTCGAGCACGGCGAAGACGGCGGACAGGCGGGCGCCGGCCGCGAGGGCGAGGGTGTGGTGCTCCGGGGTGGAGGTGATCTTGCCGTGACGGGCGAGGGCGGGCAGGGCGGCGTCGATCGCCGGTCCGGCCGGCAGGCGCAGCTGCTCGGCCGCGGGCAGATGGCTCAGCAACGCGGCGAGCGAGCCGTCGGCGAGGATCTTGCCGTGGTCGATGATGGCGATGCGCGAGCACAGCCGCGTCGCCTCCTCCATGTAGTGGGTGGAATAGATGATGGTCAGGCCCTCGTCGTTGCGCGCCTCGAGGAACTCGAAGATGGCGTTGCGGGACTGGGGGTTGACGCCGACGGTCGGCTCGTCGCAGAGCAGCAGCTGCGGCCGGTGGAGCAGGGCGGCGATGAGGTTGAGGCGGCGCTTCATGCCGCCCGAGAAGGTCTTCACGCGGTCCTGGCGTCGGTCAGCAAGACCGACAGCGGCGAGGCCCTCGTCGATGCGGGCCTTCAGAGTGGCGGCGTCGAGGGCGAAGAGTTCGCCGAAAGTGCGCAGATTCTCCTCGGCGGTGAGCTCGTCGTAAAGGGCGAGCGACTGAGGGACGAGCCCGAGTCGGCTGCGGGCGGCCGCGGCGTCGGCGGTCAGGGCCGTGCCGTCGAGCGTGATGGTCCCGGTGTCGGCGGTCCTGAGACCGGCGATCAGCGACATGAGCGTCGTCTTGCCGGCGCCGTTGGGCCCGAGCAGGCCGACGAATTCACCCGGCTCGATGGTCAGGTCGATGCCGGCGAGGGCGGTCAGGTTGTCGTAGCGCTTGGTGAGCGAGGAGATCGCGAGCATGCGACCGGCTTAGGCCGCCGGGGAGCGACCGGCGATGGGAATCGCCCCGAGTGTGACGAACGACCTACCCGGTGTCGTGACAGGTCACGGTTCCGGGGGGCGGGATTTCAGCCCAGAGTGGCGACGCGGGCGGCCAGCGCGGCGAATTCCTCGTCGGGGATGATGGGACCGAGGTGTTTGACGGTTTCGGCTCCGACGTGGCTGGCGATGCGGCCGGACTCGGGCAGCGACTTGCCGCGGAGGTGGGCGGACAGGAATCCGGCGGCCCAGGAGTCACCGGCGCCGTTGGTGTCGATCACCTGGTCGACCACCACCGGCTCGATGCGGTGGAGTTCGTCGCCGCGGGCGATCCACGCGCCGTCCTTGCCGACCTTGACGGCGGCGGTGACTCCATGGGCGGCGAGGCGCCGGGCCAGTTGGTCGTAAGGCGTGGTCTCGTCCTCGAAGAGGGCGCGGATCTCGTCCTCATTGGCGAAGATGATGTCGAGGCCGGAGGCGAGCTGGCGGAAGATCCACGGCCGGGTGGCCTCGATGACCTCGAAGGACGCGAGGTCCATCGACACGGTGCAGCCGGCCGCGCGAGCCGCCGCAAGCACGGCGTCGATGAGTGCCTCGTTGAAGACCAGGTAGCCCTCGATGTGGGCATGGCGGCAGCCGGCGAAGTCGGCGGGGCTGACTTCCTCGGGTGCGAGGGTCATGGCGGCGCCGAGATCCGTGCGCATGGTGCGTTCGGCGTCCGGGGTGGTGAGAATGAGCGAGCGGGCGTTGGGCACGGCGCCGGCCTTGAAGCGGGTGGTGTCGATGCCGAGGGCGGCGAAGCGGTCGCGGTAGGCGGCGGCCACATCGCAGTTGCCGAGTTTGCCGAGAAAGGTGGTGCGCAGGCCGAGCCGGGTGGCGTTGAGGGTGGCGTTGGCGGCCGAGCCGCCGGTGGAGTGGGCCGGTTCGTAGGCGAGACCGTGCAGGATGCCCTCCATTTCGGTGGCGTCGACCAGCACCATGCCGCCCTTTTCGCCGGCGACATGGGTGGAGAGAAACGTGTCGTTGACCGGCGCGAGCAGGTCCATGATGGGTGAGCCGACCCCGATGAGGTCGAAGGCATGAGCGGGAGTGTCGTGGGATGCGGACATGGTCAGGTCAGGAAGTGAAACGGGTGGGCGACCCCGGTGTTATTGCGAGACGTTGATGCTGGTGGCCAGCAGGGGCTCGTCGTCGATCTCGATCAGGATGTGGTACTCGCCGGGCTGGGGGAACGTGAGGTGGCGCACCTCGTTGATCAGATTGATGCGCTGGATCGGCCCGGGCGATTTGAAGGGGCGTTCGATCAGCGGCTTGAGCGCGGTGGGGTCGAGCCCCATGGACAGTTTCACCTGGTGCTCACCCTCGGGTACGTCGGCGATCGACAGGAACCATATCATGAAGGGGTGGGTGAGGGGGAATTGGCGGCCGTGGATGTTGGAGAAGACGCCGAGAATGGTGTGCTTGCCGGTGGCCGGGTTGAGGTGGACGCCATCGCAGGTGAGCCAGGCGAGGACTTGCGGTTTGGATTGCACGATGGCGCCACTGGGGCGGCTTCGCCGGGGCGGGGCAAGCGGGGAATTGCTTGGCGCCGGCGCGGCGGGGCGTTTGGGTGGCGGCCGATGGACTGGATCGAACCTGCAATCCGCAGTCTGCACGCCTACCCGCGCTGGCTGGTCGCGGCGTGCGGCGTGATCGTCGGCCTGGCGGTGTTGTGGGTGATCGGCAAGATCCTCAAATGGACCCTCTACCTGATGGTGGCGCTGGCGGTGCTGCTGCTCGGCCTGGGCGCTTTTTATTGGTGGCTGGGCGGATGACGGATGCGTTCACGGCGGACTTTTTCTTGTCACGTTTCGGGGCCAGGGCTTAACCCTCTCCGATGAAATATGTTTTCGTGACGGGCGGGGTGGTTTCCTCCTTGGGCAAGGGGCTGACCGCGGCGGCGCTGGGGGCGTTGCTGGAGGTGCGCGGGCTGAAGGTCCGTATTCAGAAGTTCGACCCCTACCTGAATGTCGATCCGGGCACGATGAGCCCGTTCCAGCACGGCGAGGTGTATGTGCTGGAGGACGGTGCCGAGACCGACCTCGACCTGGGGCACTACGAGCGCTTCACCAGCGGCCGCCTGTCGCGGCTCAACAGCCTGAGTTCGGGCCAGATTTACGAGGCCGTCATCCAGAACGAGCGGCGTGGCAAATACCTCGGCAACACCGTGCAGGTCATCCCGCACGTCACCAACGAGATCAAGGCCCGCATCTATCAGGGGGCCAAGGACGTCGACGTGCTCATCACCGAGATCGGGGGCACGACCGGTGACATCGAGGGCCTGCCGTTTCTCGAGGCGATGCGCCAGTTCGCGCTCGAGGTCGGTCCGCGGGACTGCCTGTTCATGCACGTCACGCTGGTGCCCTACCTGGGCGCAGCCGGGGAGCTGAAGACCAAGCCGACGCAGCAGTCGGTCGCCAAGCTGCGCGAGATCGGCATCCAGCCGCACATCGTGGTCTGCCGCTGCGAGCACCCGATGGAGCACGGCCTGCGCGACAAGATTTCGATGTTCTGCAACGTGCCGGTGAAGGCCGTCATCGAGTGCCGCGACGTCGCCTCGATCTACGAACTGCCGCTGGCCCTGCAGGCGGAGCGGTTGGACGAATTGGTGGTCGACCTGTTCGGCATGAAGCGGCCGTTGCCGGACAAGAACCTGTGGACCGAGATCGTGCGCCGCATCCAGAACCCGAAGCACGAGGTGACCATCGGGGTGGTGGGCAAGTACATCGAGCTGCAGGACGCCTACAAGTCGGTCTATGAGTCGGTGACCCATGCCGGCATCGCGAACAATTGCCGGGTCAACATCCGCCGCATCGACGCCGAGGACCTGGAGAAGCGCAACGGCCTCAACCTGTTGAAGGATCTCGACGGCATCCTCGTGCCCGGCGGGTTCGGGGACCGCGGCACCGAGGGCAAGATCGCCGCGGCCAAGTTCGCTCGCGAGCACGGCGTGCCTTACTACGGCCTGTGCCTCGGCCTGCAGATCGCCGTCATCGAGTTCTGCCGCAACGTGCTCAAGCTCAAGGGAGCGAACTCCACCGAGTTCGATCCCGATGCTCCCGATCCCGTGATCAACATCATGGAGGAGCAGAAGACCGTCATCGACAAGGGTGCGACCATGCGGCTCGGCAGCTACGAATGCGCCCTCCAGCCCGGCACCAAGGCCCGGCGGGCCTACGGTGCGGAAAACGTGCGCGAACGCCATCGCCACCGCTTCGAAGTGAATAACGCCTACGTCGGCGAGATGCAGCGGGCCGGCCTGGTCGTGAGCGGCATTAACCCGCGGCGCAACCTCGTCGAGATCATCGAGATCAAGGACCACCCGTGGTTCGTGGCGGTGCAGTTTCACCCGGAATTCCAGTCCAAGCCCAACCAGGCGCATCCGCTTTTCGCCGCCTTCATCAAGGCGAGCATGAAGCGACGGGCCGACACCGCCAAATCGGCCAAGTCCGGGGCGAAAGCGAAAGCCAAGTCGAAGGCCAAGTCCAAGCCGGCCAAGAAGACCCCGACCCGGAAGCGCTCGGCCAAGACTACGGAAACCTCCCCGCAACCATGATTTACGATCCGGCCAAACTGCTGCTGCTGGCAGGACCCTGTTCGCTGGAGAGCGAGACGGTTTGCCGCGCCGTGGCCGAGCAGTTGGTGACGTTGCGCGAGGCTCACGGCGATGAGCTGACCATCGTCTTCAAGGGATCCTTCGACAAAGCCAACCGCACCTCCATCGCCGGAGACCGGGGCACCGGCCTCGAAGCCGGCCTGGAACTGTTGGCGCTGGTGAAGCGCGACTACGGCTTCCCGGTCGTGACCGACATCCACCATGCCCAGCAGTGCGAGCCGGTCGCGGCGGTGTGCGACGTGTTGCAGATCCCCGCCTTCCTCTGCCGTCAGACCGACCTGCTGCTGGCGGCGGCCGCGACGGGCCGCACCGTCAATGTAAAGAAGGGCCAGTTCCTATCGCCGGCCGACATGGAGCACGTGGTCGGCAAGTTGTCGCAGGGCGGGGCGACCGAGATCTGGCAGACGGAGCGCGGTACCACCTTTGGCTACCAGAACCTGGTGGTCGACATGCGGACGTTCCCCATCATGGCCGAAAACGGCTACCCCACGATCCTTGACGCCACCCACAGCGTCCAGCTGCCCGGCGCGGGCGGCGGAAAGAGCAGCGGCCAGCGCGAATTCGTGCCGCCGCTGGCGAAGGCGGCCCTGGCCGCGGGGGCCAACGGGCTGTTCATCGAAACCCATCCCGATCCGGCCCGGGCGATCAGCGACGGGCCCAACATGGTGCCACTCGACGAGCTGTCGGCCCTCATCGACGCCTGCCTGCGGGTGTGGCGGGCGGTGCGCTGAGCCCGCCGGTGGTTTGCGTTAGCGACCATTGACCCCACCGGATGCGCTGACCAACGTGGCGGAAAAGCATCCGAACCCAATTATCGATGGATAAATTTTTGATCGACGTGCCGATCCCCTCGATGGGGGCGACCGTAAACGAACTCACGGTCATCGACATCATGGTGAAGCCGGGCGACAGCTTCGCCAAAGGTGACAAGATCGCGGAGCTGGAGAGCGACAAATCGGTCTTCGAATACGAGGCGCCGTGTGAAGGTGCCCTGCGTGCGCTCAACGTGCGCCCAGGGGACATCGTGCCTTCGGGTTCACCCTTTCTCCAAATCGAGACCGCCGACGAGTCCCTGCGTCACCTCGAGACCAAGGGCGGTGCGCCGGCGCCGGCCGCCAAGGTCACGCCGGCGCCGGCGGACCAACCGAAGCCGACCGCGACGCCTGCGCCCACCTCATCGAAGGGCGGTCCGCAATGGACCCCCCGGGCGGCCAAGCTGGCCCGGGAGGCGGGGCTGGAGCCCGCCACCCTCATTGACATCGCCGCCACCGGTCCCGGCGGCCGGGTTTCCGGCGAGGATGTGCAGCGCTATTTGGAAGCTCAGGCTAACGGAGCCGCGAGTGGTGCCGCCCCGGCTGCCGCGCCCGCAGCGGTATCGACCGATGAGACCGTGTGTATCGCCGGCGTCGGGCATGCCGTGCCCAAGCAGGTGCGTTCGACCAAGGACGTGCTGAAGGAATTTCCCGGGCGCAGCGAGGAGGAGATGATCAAGCTGACCGGCATCCGCGAACGGCGCTATGCCGGGGAGGGCGAAACCGCGACCGATCTGGCCTACGAGGCCGTGTCGCATGCGATCACCCAGGCCGGAGTCGATCTGGCCAGCATCGACGGCGTCATCATGGCGACCATCATCCCGGACCAACCGGTGCCGGCCATGGCCAGCGCGCTGGCCGCCAAACTCGGGATCCCGGGAGCGCTGGCCTTTGATTTGAACGCGGCCTGCTCGGGCTGGCTCTACGGTCTCGAAGTCGGCCGGGCGCTGATCCGCGGCGGAACGGCCCAAAATGTGATCGTGGTCACGGCGGAGATTCTATCCCGCATCACGAACCCGAAGGACCACGAAACTGCCTTCCTGTTTGGTGACGGCGCCGGCGCGGCGGTGCTGACCGATGCCCCGGGCGGGCATCGCCTGCATCGCATGGCCCTGTCGGGTGATGCGACGAAGTACGACGCCATCCAGCGGCGCGGGGGCGGCGCCAACAAGCCGTGGCCCAAACCGCAGGACATCAATTTCGACGATTTCTACCTGCAGCTCGACGGCGCGGTGGTCTTCAAGGGCGCGGTCATTGCGTTCGCCGACCAGATCGAGCAAACCCTGCGGCGGCAGAACCTGAAGCCGGATGACATCGGCTGGATCGTGCCCCACCAGGCCAACGAGCGCATCCTGCGTGCGGTCTCGAAGCGGGTGGGGATTCCCTACGACCGCTTTGTCGTGACGATCGACAAATACGGCAACACCTCGGGCGCCAGTGTTTCCATGGCCTTGGGCTGGGCGGCCCAGGAGGAAATTTTCCAACCGGGCGACAAGATCATCTTCTGCAGTGTCGGGGCCGGTTTCACCTTTGCCAGCGGGCTGCTGGTTTGGTGACAACCTGTAGGCGGTTACTCGTGTAAAAGTGCCTGCACGGCACCCAACGCCACGGCGGCCGCGGTGTCGCAGCGCAACACCAGCGGACCTAACGAGACCGGGCGGGCTCCGGTGGTGATCGCCGCGGCGGTTTCCGCGGCGGAAAAGTCTCCCTCCGGACCGATGAGCCACGCAATCCGGGGCGGATGGGCGGGCGGAGTGAACTCACGGCGCCACGTTTCCAAGCTGACGGTTTCCGGTTGCAGACTGGCGATCAGCAGGGCGTCGAAACCGGTCAGCTGTGGCAGCACTTGCGACCACGGCTGCGGGACATCGATGGCGGGCAGCCAGGGGTTGCCGCATTGTTTGGCGGCTTCGAGGGCGGTGGTGTGCCAGCGGTCCTGTTTCTTTTCGGCCCGGTTGGTATCCAGTTGGACCTGACTGTGTTCGGTGATCACCGGTACGATCCGCGCGGCCCCGATCTCGGTGGCCTGTCGCACGATGGTGTCCATGGTCCCCCCCTTGGGTAGGCCCTGAAACAGGGTGAGTTCAGCCCGGCGCGGTGGGACGTCGCGCGGAGATACGACGGTCAAGGTGGCGGCACGGCGATCGGCGGTCTGCAGGACCGTATTCCACTCGTGACCGGCGCCGTCGAAGGCAACGACCGGATCGCCGGGGCGCGCCCGGTTGACCGTGACGAGGTGATGCGACTCCGGGGCCGGCAACACGATGCGGCCGGGGGCCGGATCGCTCGCAGGGTGGGGGCAGAATACGCGGTGGTCGGGCATGCGGAGGCTTACTGCCGGTGAGCCAATGGTTTGCCGCTCGGGGTGTCGAGTGTCGCGGCAACCGTCATAAATAGTAAGGGCGTCCGGGGAACCCCGAACGCCCTTGCCGACTTATCAAACTACAAACTACGCAAAAGAACGAAAATGCTAACGATGGGGAAGACGCAGGCCGGCCTCGGAACGTTCATTCTTTTCTGGAAAAAACGCGCGGATTTTGTGCCGGCTGTAGGCGAAATTTCCCTACTCTTTCGCTGCCAGCCATTAAGCTTGCCCATGGTGTCTACGACCCAGCTGGGCTAAGGCTGGTGCTCCGGCGGCGAGCTGGTGCCCGGGGTGGGGGTCGAACCCACACGACCTTGCGGTCGGCAGATTTTGAGTCTGCTGCGTCTGCCAATTCCGCCACCCGGGCGCGGCACGAGAGGGCGGAAGGTAAGCGGCCCTACAATCGTGTAAATGCTAATTTGATAACGCTCTCACCCGTTCGGCGTGCCGGATGTTTCGGTTGATCGCGGACCGGGTGCGCTTAATCCTTGATTCATACCGAACGGCAACTCGCAGGCCAAACAGAACAAGGCGATGGTGGCGCAGATGCGGGAGTCCAAGATTTTCAAGGACTACCAGGAGGCATTTCGCGAGACCACGGGTCTGCCGTTGAACCTGCGTCCCCTGGAGGCCTTTGACCTGCCGCTCAACGGCGATCCGAATGAGAACAAGTTCTGTGCGCTGATGGCGCGGTCCAACCAGAGCTGCGCGGCGTGCCTGCAAATGCAGGCCAAGGTTGAACGGGAAGCCCACCTCGAGCCCAAGACCCTCAAATGCTTCGCCGGCCTGTGCGACTCGGCCGTGCCCGTTCGGGTGGGCGACAACCTGGTGGCGTTCCTGCAGACCGGGCAGATCCTGCTGGATACGCCGACCAAGCGGTGCTTCTCCGGCGTGGCCAAATCGATCCTGAAATATGGCACCGACATCGACCTGAAGGCGGCCGAGGAGGCGTGGTTTCAGTCGCGCGTCGTCAACCGGCATCAATACGAATCGGTCCTGCGCCTGCTCGCCATCTTTGCGCAACATCTGTCCAGCCTGAGCAATCAACTGATGGTGCAGGAGGAAACGGCGGAATCCCCCGCCATCCAACGGGCACGGGTCTACATCGTGCAAAACCACGCCGAGGAACTGTCCCTCGATGACGTTGCGAAGGCGGTCAACATGAGCGCTTTTTACTTCTGCAAGATGTTCAAGAAAGCGACCGGCCTGACCTTCACCGATTATCTGGCGCGGGTGCGGGTGGAGAAGGTGAAGAACCTGCTGCTCAATCCGCACAAGCGGGTGAGCGAGGCGGCCTTCGAGGCCGGGTTTCAATCGCTGTCCCAGTTCAACCGCGTCTTTCGTAAAATCGCGGGCCAGGCGCCGACCGCTTATCGCGAGCGGCTGCACGCGAACGCCTCCGCCGCCTGAGCGCAGCCCCGCGGGCGCACTCCGGGCCGAATCAAGCCGGGACCGATCTGGTCTGCCGGTGCGGTTTGTGGTGCTGACAGACCGCGCAGAACGAGGAGATCTCATGGCACGCCACGTCATCGAAGGCACGCTTCCATTCCTCCAGGGAGGCTGCCCGCTGGAGTCTGGTGGTGTCAGGACATGCCTCGATCACCGCCAGCAGGGTTTCCAGAATGGCCTGTTCGGCGGTGGCGAAATAGGTGAGCAGGGGGTTGAGACCGCACTCGCAGGACGAGGGGAAGGCCGGCGGCTGGCCGTCGTGGCGAACCAGGGAAGGATGACGCAACTCCTCAAACAGCCGGTCCAGCGTCCAGTCCATCAGGTGGACAAGCGAGTCGGGATGTGCCATCGCCGAGGTGACGCGTTCCGCCCGCAGCAAATCCTCCCAGCGTTTGCGCAGGGTGGGGCGGTGCTGCTGCAAGGCATGGACAGCGCTGCTTTGCATGATGCCCACTATGCCGCAGAGCCCGGCAACTGACTCCGCGTGGGTTGGCTGGGCGTATGCAAATCTTGGCGCGTTTCGGTCGGTCCGGGGGCCATCCGAAGCAAGAAATGAGCAAGATCCACCAACCTGCGCGGAGCCGGATGGGGCTGCGGTCGCTAGGCTGATCGGTGACTCGCAACCCACTGCATTATGGCCGTCGTCCCTCTCACCCTGACCATCAGCCTCTGTCTGGTTTTCACCTTCGTCCTGTTCTTCCTGCGGGAGTATTCCCGCCAGCGCTTCTCCTCCGCGGAGAGTGAGGCGCTGCTGCCACTGGCCGAGGAAATCCCGCAGCTGGCCGACGGGCCGGACTCTCATGCCCATCACCGTGACGGCCGGCCCTGTGGCTGTAGTACCGGCGCGCGCCCACCCTGCGTCGGTTGCCGCCGCCAGCTCCACGGCTGAGTCATCCACCCCTGACCGTTTTCCCATGTCCGCCCGACAAGTCACGCTCGTCTACAACGACAAGGTGGTCCGCCAGTTCATGTTCGCCTCCATCATCTGGGGTGCGGTCGGCCCGGCGGTGGCCGGTCTGATGAATCCCCTGTTTGCGGCCGTGCTCATGCCGCTCAGCTCGCTGGCGACGTTGGCCATCGTGGGCCTCGGCCTGCGCCGGGCGTGGGGGTGAAGGAACTAGTCCTTCCTGCGCGGGACGATCAGCACGGGACAGTGGGCCTTCTTGAGCACGCCGTGCGTCGTGGATCCGACCAGCAGGTCGTAGAGCGCGGTGTGGCCGTGGGAGCCCATGACGATGTAGTCGGCGCCGGTTTCCTTCGCCTGCTCCAGGATGCCGGTGACGGCGGGAGCGCTGGTCTGGGCGGTGTGCACCGTCACGCCCCGGGCGGCCAGCTTGGCCTTGAGGTGTTCGAGTTGCTGGGTGGCGGCCTGTTCGCTGACGGCGAGGATTTCCTGCACATTCTCCATCGCGAGGCCGTAGTCACTGGTGATCATCGGGGCCTGGACGACATGGAGCAGGACGATCTCGCCCTTGACCGCGGCGGCCAATTCGAGGGCGGCATCGACCACGTGTTTGGTGGCGGGGGAGAAGTCGATCGGGGTGAGAATCGTTTTCATGGCGATAACTTAGCCCCAGTGGCCCGAATCCGCCACGCATCCCTTGGGATTCCCTGCGCATCCCTGAACCCATTTGATGGCTCACGCTCCCTTCCGCCCTCTCGAAATGGTCGGGCCGGTGAGATTCGAACTCACGACCTCTTGCACCCCATGCAAGCGCGCTACCAGGCTACGCTACGGCCCGAATTTCGGAGGAAGGGTGAACAAGCGGCATGCCCCCGGTTGAAGCAAGCGGTTTTTTGTCCGGCCTCACGCGGTGCATTGGTGTAAATTCGCTTGGACGAACGGAGCCGGCCGGGAAGGCTCGCCACGATCATGCCTGCCGTCGCCGTCCCTGCCCCCATGCCCCCGGGCCACCGCTGGCTCTGGCCGGTGATGCTGGCGGCCATGATCTTTGTGGCGTCCGGGCAAAGTGCGGTCGCTTCCCCTGGGTGGCTTAATTTCGACAAGGCGGCCCACTTCGCCGTGTTCGGTCTGCTGGGTACCCTGATCACGCGCACCCAGCCGCCGCGGCGCTGGTGGTGGGGGGTCGTGATCGCGTCCCTCTACGGCATCGGCGACGAATACCGGCAAAGCTTCACGCCGGGACGGTCGGTGGAGTTTGACGACTGGCTGGCCGACACCGCGGGCGCGCTGGTGGCGGTGAGCCTCTACGCCCGTTCGCGGGCTTACCGGGCGGTGCTGGAGTGGAAATTGCTGTGGGGGCGGCGCCAGCCGGTTGCCAAGCCGCTGCTGGCCGCTTCTGATGCGAACGCATGACCCCGGAAGACGTTGAGAAACGCATGACCGAGTTGCGGGCGCAGGTCGCCCGGCATGACGAGCTGTACTACCGGCAGGCGGAGCCGGAGATAAGTGACCGGGACTATGACGCGTTGAAACGCGAACTGGCGGATCTCGAGGCGGAGTTCCCCCTGCTGGCCGGCCCCGCCTCCCCGACCCAACAGGTGGGCGACGACCGTACGGAGGGCTTTGTCTCCTACACCCACCGCGAGCGGATGATGAGCCTCGACAACACCTACTCGGACGAGGAGATGCGCGAGTTTATTGCCCGGGTGGGGCGCGACCTGGAGCGCGCGGATTACCGTTTTGTCGTCGAACCGAAAATCGACGGACTGGCGGTCAGCGTGACTTACGAGCAGGGCAAGCTGGTCCGGGCCGTCACGCGCGGTAATGGCGTTGAAGGCGACGACATCACGGCCAACGCGCTGACCATCCGCACACTGCCGCGCGAACTGCAGGCGGACGGTGGTGCGCCGATCCCGGCCGTGATCGAGATCCGCGGGGAGATCTACCTGACGACGGAGGAATTTCAGCGCATCAACGCCGAGCGCGAGGAGGCCGGACTGCCGCTCTACGCCAATCCGCGCAATCTCGCGGCCGGCACCATCAAGCAACTCGACACCGCGGCGGTGGCTTCCCGCAAACTGGAGATCGTGCTCTACGGCCGCGGTTACACCGAACCGACCGAGGCCTGGCCGCAGACCCAGCAGCAGTTTCACGCCTGGGTGCAGGCCTGGGGGCTGCCGACGGTGGAGCGGCAGTGGACGGCGGACAGCGCGGACGCGGTACTGGCGGCCATCCGCGAACTCGACACCCTGCGTGGCCAGTTTGCCTACGCCACCGACGGGGCGGTCGTGAAACTCGATGCGATCGCGCTCCAGCGCACGCTTGGCGCCACGAGCAAGGCGCCGCGCTGGGCGATGGCCTACAAATTCGAGGCCGAGCAGTCCGAGACCCAACTGCGCGACATCACAATCCAGGTGGGCCGCACGGGGGTGCTGACGCCGGTTGCCGAATTGGAACCCGTGCAGCTCGCGGGCACGACGGTGTCGCGGGCGACCCTGCACAACCGCGACGAGATCGCCCGCAAGGACATCCGGGTCGGGGACTTCGTGCTGGTTGAGAAGGCGGGAGAGATCATCCCGGCAGTGATCCGGGTGAATCTCGAAAAGCGCTCCCCGGAGTGCCTGCCCTACGCGTTTCCGTCGCACTGTCCGGTCTGCGCCACCGCGGCCATCCAGCTGGAGGGTGAGGTGGCGGTACGCTGTCCGAACACCGAGTGCCCGGTGCAGGTCCGGCGGCGCGTCATCCATTTCGCCTCCCGGGCCTGTCTCGACATCGAAGGCCTGGGTGGCGCCATGGTCGACCAGTTGGTGGACAAGGGCTGGGTCAGGCGCCTGCCCGACCTGTACCATCTGCGGCGCGAGGATTTGCTGACGCTGGGCAAGAGCGTGGAGAAATCGACCGACAAGCTGCTCGCCGCCATCGAGGCCAGCAAGACGGCTGAGCTGTGGCGGTTCGTCCACGGGCTGGGCATCACCCATGTCGGCGCCGCGGCGGCCAAGGACCTGGCGCGGGTGTTCGGCAGTCTGGAGCGACTGGCCAATGCGACGATGGACGATTACCTCCGCGACAAGGAGTCGGTGATCAGCGGCATTGGCGCGACGATGGCGACGGCGATCACGGGATTTTTCGCCGAGGAGCACAATCGCCGGATGGTCGATGACCTGATCGCGGCGGGCGTGGCCCCGGCGGCCCCGCTGGCCGGGGGTGGCGGCACCCGGCTGGTCGGACAGACGTTTGTACTCACCGGCACGTTGCCGACGCTGACCCGCGACCAGGCGACGGAGCTGATCGAGGCCGCGGGCGGCAAGGTGAGTGGCAGCGTGAGCAAGAAGACCAGCTACGTGGTGGCCGGCAGCGAGGCGGGTTCAAAGCTGGCCAAGGCCGAGAAACTCGGCGTGGCCGTCATCGACGAGGCCGGCCTGCAGGCGCTGCTGGCCGGCGGATAGGCACTTGGCCGTAACCAGCCTCGGTGAGGCCGCCGCGGGGCGGCCGATCTCCTTACCTTCGTCCGGCTACCTCAGCGCTCGTCGTCGCCCCACGGGGCTTCCACGACCTTGTAGCCGTCGGGAGAGCGGCGAAAGTAGCCGCCGGCGAACTCGAAGTATTCGTTGTCCTCGTGCCAGACCGTGATGGCGCCGATGGGCAGGGTCCTGATGGTCGCGCCGACGGGGGTCTTGACCCAGATGCGGCCATTCGGGCCGTTCTTAAAATACTGGCCGTTGTCGAGGAGGTAGCGCTGGTCATCCAGCCAGACCTCGACCAGCGCGGTGCGCTGAGGGGCGGAGGCGCCGATCTCGTCTTGGGCACGGGTGACCACGGTGCGACGCTCCACCTCGACCGGAACGGGCACTTCCACGATCTCGTAGCGGGTGCCGTAGGGGCGGTAGTAAACGTGGTCGGCGCGGTAGTAGACGTTGTTGCCCACGTAGACGCGGGTGTAGTTCCGGGGCAGCCGGTCCACGTAGTAGCCGCGGGGCGGGCCGGCGCGGTAGTAGGCGCCGCGGTCCCAGCGGTAGTATTGACCGCGGTAGGCGTAGTAACGGTCCGGCCCGTGCCGGAACTCATGCCCGCCGGCGGGGATGTTGACACCCACCGAAAACGACACGCGGGAGCGGTCGGCGGAGGCGACACTGAGGCCCACGAGGGCCAGCAAGGCACCCAGGCCGGCGAGGCGACGGGCGCGACGAAAGAATAAAGTGGTTTTCATGACGGAGGATGAGACGACGTGCGACCGAGCAATATTCAGTCGCACGAGGGATTGGACGCCCAACCGCACCGGTTGGTTCCAGCTTCACCCTTCCGCCGGTCAGCTTCCCGATCTCAGGCGAGCCCCTTTTTACGCAGGGCGGCGGCGAGCTGCTGCATGAACGCCTGGGCGTCGGTCTCGGTCGGCTGGTAATTGGGCTGTGAGACCTCGGTGAAGCCCGGGCGGCCGTAATTGTCCACGATCCACTTGCCGGTCACGCCGTCACTGAAGGTGACGGTGCCGCTGGCGAGGGCGCCGGGATGCAGCGTCGCATGGTCGACTTCGACCGTGACGGTGCCGGCCGGGGGCGGCAGTTCGTCCTCATCCCCGCCGTCGTCCGCGGGGGCGGCCCCCTGTGCGGCACCCTCGGGGGGTGGCGGGGTCTTGGTCACATCGCTGGCGTCGGGCTTCGGCGCCCGGTCAACCAGGTCGACATTGAGGTCATCCACCAGGAAGCGGACGTCCATGTAGGTCATCGAAATGCCGAAGTCTTCCTGGATGCGTTTCTGCACCTCCGACAGGGAGGCGCCGTCCTGCACCCAAGTGGCCACCGAGGCGGTTTGTTCGGGAGAAAGGCTCATGAACCTACACGAATGACGAATTGGCCGCGGGCGCAAGCGTGGCGGCCCGCGGAGTGGTGACCGCTCAGCGCGACAGCTGGTTGCGGAGGAACTCGATGCTGGAGCGGGTGGTCTGGTCCTGCTCCATCATGTTGTCGACCGCCTTGCAGGCGTGGATCACGGTCCCGTGGTCGCGGCCGCCAAAGGCGTCGCCGATCTCCTGCAGGGAGTGCTTGGTGAGCGTGCGGGTGAGGTACATCGCGATCTGGCGGGGGATGGCGATGTGGTTGGGCCGCCGCTTGCTGGTCATGTCGCTGTGGCGGATCTGGAAGTGGTCGGCGACCTTCTTCTGGATCGTCTCGATGGTGAGCTGGTTGCGCGCCTGCTCGACCAGCAGGTCATGGAGCAGTTTTTCCGCGGTCGGCACGTCGAGGGCCCGGCCGTTGAGCGCGCCGTAGCTGGCGACCTTGATGAGGGCGCCCTCGAGGCGGCGGATGTTGCGGGTGATGTTCTGCCCGATGAAATTGATGACGTCGGCCGGCACATCGAGGCTGAGCGAGGCGGCCTTGGTGCGGAGGATGGCGACGCGGGTTTCGAAGTCCGGCGCCTGAATGTCGGCGGGCAGGCCCCACTCGAAGCGGGACACGAGGCGGGATTCGAGCTTGGCGATCTCGGAGGCGCGGCGGTCGCTGGACAGGACGATCTGACGGCCGGACTCAAAGAGCTCGTTGAAGGTGTGGAAGAACTCCTCCTGGATGCGCTCTTTGCCCCCGAGGAACTGCACGTCGTCGAGCAGGAGCACGTCGACGCTGCGGTAGCGCTGGCGGAACTTCACCAAGGCGTTCTCCTGCAGGGCCTGGATGAACTCGTTGGTGAACTTTTCGGTGGAGAGGTAGGCGATGCGGGCGGTCGGCTTGTTGCGCAGGATGGTGTGGCCGATGGCCTGCATCAGGTGGGTCTTGCCCAGGCCGGTCTCGCCGTAGAGGAACAGCGGGTTGTAGGCGAGGGCGGGCGACTGGGCGACGGCCAGCGCGGCGGCCTGGGCCATCTGGTTGTTGCTGCCGACCACGTAGGTCTCGAAAGTGTTGCGCGGGTTGAGGATCCCGGCGACCTGCGGGCGGGGCTCCGGGCGGGTGGCGCGGCGACCCGGGGTGCGGGCGGGTTTGGCGGAGGCGCCGGCGGTGCGGTGGGAGCCCGACTCGGGCTGGCGGTGGTCGCGGACCGCCTTGCGGAGGCGGATGGACATGTCGTGCCCGACGCTGAGTTTCAGCCGCTGGGTGATCAGATCGAGGTAGTTGTCGTGGATCCAGATCGCGGCGAAGTCGTTGGGCACGCCCAGCACGATCTCATGGTCGGTTGTTTCGAGACAGACGATGGGCTCAAACCACAGCTGGAAAACATCGTCGGGGAACAGACTCTTGAGGTCTTGTTTGACGGATTCCCAGATGGTCGAAGACGGAGTGGCGGAAGGCATGGAGGCAGTCGATTTTGTTCACAATGCGAGCCGGGGCTGCCGGCTCGGCACGTCGGAATCCGACTTACTTCACCCGTTCGTTCCGCGACAAAAGTAGGAGGTCGGCAACCATGAGAGGGTAGGGTAACATACTAAAAATCATAAACGATTGGTTGCTAACAAGTTAGGCTGGAAGAGGCGACAGATCGGGTAAATCAGCGGTCAAACGTGACAAAGAGCACTCCGTTCAAGGGATAGGGGCAATGAGCGGAGGAGAAGAGTAAACGGGGACGCAATTTGGGGTTTCAAGAGCAAGTTTCCAACAAGTTATTCACATCGGAAATGAGGATAACTTTAGCCCATTTTTTTGTTGCAAACCGGGGCTCGAAAACGAGTCCCCACCGGGGGTTGTTTTGCTGTAGGGAGGGACTCACTACATCGGCGCCTTTCCCCCTCTGAGGCGAGGCCATGTGCGGAGAAAGCAGGTAGTTTGTTACATGTTACGGCGGCGTGACGCTGCCGGGTCAGCCGGCCGACGCCGGCTGCGGATCGGTCCATTTGCCGTGCTCGCGAATGAGTTCGATCAGACGGTCATCCGCATTTTTTTGCGGGATGTTGTATTGGACGCACGTTTTGCCGACGTAGAGATTGATTTTTCCGGGGGCGCCGCCGACGTAGCCGAAGTCGGCGTCGGCCATCTCGCCGGGGCCGTTCACGATGCAGCCCATGATGGCGATCTTCACCCCCTTGAGGTGGCCGGTCTTGGCGCGGATGCGCTGGGTGGTGGTCTGCAGGTCGAACAGCGTGCGTCCGCATGACGGGCAGGCGACGAACTCGGTCTTGCTGATGCGCGCGCCCGCGCCCTGCAGGACGTTGTAGCACAGCTTCACCGCCCGTACCGGATCCGCTTCGGTTTCGATGCTGATCAGGTCGCCCAGACCGTCGCACAACAACGCTCCCGACAGGATCGAGGCCTCCAGCAGCCGCGATAGAAAACTGTTGTCGCCGGCCAGCGCGGTCGCGGTGGTGTTCCGAATCCACAACGGCACCTGCAGGCCGTGGGCCTGCAGATGGGCGGCTAGGCGACGGTAGGCACCGATGGCATGGCCGTCCTGGCGATCTGCGTCGTCCAGCGTGGCCAGCACGCGCGAGGCATCCCGGGTGGCGAGTTGCGCCGCGAGTTCCCCCCACCGGGCAGGCGAGGCGGCGATGGCGAGGGCGGCGGGCGCACCGCCCTGCACGAGGGCAAGCCATGCAGGCAGGTCGTCCGCATGGTCAGCGGCAAAGGTGCGCAGCACCATCACGGGACTGGTGGCCGCCATGAGCAGCGGCGCGACATCGTCCGGGTTCAGCCCGGCATCCACCTCCACGACCAGAAAAGCCGCGGGCCAGGCCGGGGCTGCGTTAATCAGCCGGTTCAGGTCCTCGACCTGGTTGACGCGCACCAGAACCCCTTCGGGTGGCGTGTCCTGCAGGGTTGAACTGGCGAGGGCTTTCGCGGCGGTGGGCAGGTCGGCCAGATCCCGCACCCGGGTGATCACCCGCGGCGGCTGTTCCGGGCCGATTTCGGCCCCGGGAGCGAACCCTTGGTCGGCGATCACCCGCCGCTTGAAATGAAATGGGTCCAGCGCGTCGGGTGGATCGATCGGGAAGTGGTCGGCGGCGATGGCGTCGTCCTCGCCCCAGCGGGCCATGGCCTTGCGGGCGATGGCCTGCGCGACCGGAATCTCGTAAACCGCGTCCTCGGTCAGCGAGACCCGGATGGTGTCACCGAGGCCGTCGGCCAGCAGGCTGCCGATGCCGATCGCGCTCTTGATCCGGCCGTCCTCACCGTCACCCGCCTCGGTCACCCCCAGATGGAGCGGGTAATGCATGGCCTCCTCCGCCATGCGCTGCACGAGCAGGCGGTAGGCCTCGATCATGACCTTGGGATTCGACGCCTTCATCGAAAGAATGATGGCCCGGTAGTCATGGCTCTCCGCGATGCGCAGGAACTCCAGCGCGCTCTCCACCATGCCGAGCGGCGTGTCGCCATATCGGTTCATGATGCGATCCGACAGCGAGCCGTGGTTGGTGCCGATGCGCATGGCGCGCCCCAATTCCCGGCAACGCTTCACCAGGGGCGAAAAAGCGTCGTGCAGGCGGGCGAGTTCGGCCTCATAAGCCGCGTCGGTGTACTCCTGGACCGCGAACTTCTTCTTGTCGGCGTAGTTGCCCGGGTTGACCCGGATCTTTTCCACGTGCTCGACCGCCTCCATGGCGGCGGAAGGCAGAAAGTGGATGTCGGCGACGAGCGGCACCTCGCCGAAACCGGCGGCCGTGAACTGGGTGCGGATGTCCTGCAGACAGCGCGCGGCGGCCACATTGGGGGCGGTGATGCGCACCATCTCGCAGCCCACCTCGGCCAGGGCGATCGCCTGCTTCACGGTGGCGGCGACATCCTGCGTGTTGGAGGTCGTCATCGACTGCACCCGGATGGGATGGTTGCCGCCGACCCCGACGGGGCCGACATAGACCTCATCCGCGCGCCGGCGCAGGGTGCGGAAACGCGAAGCGCAATAGCTGCTCATGCCGGGATTCAGGGCTGGACCGGCGCGACCGCGTCGGTCGCCGGCTCCTCAATCACCTCGCCGTTGTCCCCGGTGGTGGCGGCCTCCTCCTGACGCGGGGCCTCGGAGCGTACGTCGCGGACGATCCGGCGGACGTCGAAGAAGCTCACGTAGAGGATCATGGTGAGGAGCAGCATCATGAAGACGCTCTGGGTCGACATGATGAAGTTGGGCGGCAGCGGGCGGCCGCGCAGCTTGCCGATGGTGGCGAACAGCATCTGCCCGCCGTCCAGCACGGGAATCGGCAGCAGGTTGAAGATCGCGAGATTGATGTTCACGAGGATGGTGAACCACAGGACGATCCGGATGTCGGCCTGCGCGGCGAGGTGGAACACCCGGATGATGCCGACCGGGCCGCTGAGCTTCGACAGGCCGATGTCGGACTGCGGATTGATCAGGCTGCCCAGCGTGCGGAATGTCATGCCGACGTGATCGGTGAACTGTTCGACGGGACTCGGGTAGATCAGCTTGGAGTCGGTGGTGAACTGCAGGCCGAGGTCGGCCGGTTGTTCCAGATCGGCCCGGGGCGGGACAGTCAGGTTCACGTCCCGGCCCTCGCGCTGCAGGTGCAGCACGACTTCGGCGTCGGCGCGCTCGGTCAGGTAGTCGGCGTAGGTCTGGACGTTGAGGATGGGAGTGTCGTCGAGGGCGAGGATCCGGTCGCCTTCCTGCAGGCCGAGCCCGGCGGCCGGCGAATCGGGCGCGACCGCGTGCACGATCAACTCATACGCGGCGATGATGCCGACGCGCCGCACGTTTTCGTCGCCGGCGAGGCGGGGAAAGACCGTGATATCCAGGGTCTGGTCACCGCGGCGCACGGTGAAGACGTTGTAACGGCGACCCTCCTCGGTGCGGCCCGCGCTGGTGACGAGCGTCTGCAGCAGGCCCGGCCAGTCCTTCACCGCGCTGCCGTCGATGGCGAGGATGGTGTCGCCCACTTCCAGGCCAGCCTGGCGCGCCGGGCTGGTGACGAGGGACTCGTCGGGCAACTGGATCTGTTCGGCGACATAGCCGATCTGGGTGGTGGCTTGGTCGGCGGTGGTGGGCTGGCCGACCAGCCAGATGATGGCGGCGAGTGCGAAGGCGAAGATGAGATTGAAGGTCGCCCCCGCGACGAACACCAGCATCCGCGTGCCGTAGGAGACCGGGGGCAGGCTCTCCACGTCGACGTCGGATTCCCCTTCGACCGCGGACAGGTCCGCCAGTTGGGGCAGCAGCACGTAACCGCCGAGGGGGAACCAGGACACGCGGTATTCGACACCGTCCTTGCCCTCCCAACCGAACATGCGGGGCCCGAACCCGATGGAGAACCGCGTGACATGCACGCCCCGGCGCCGGGCGGCCAGGAAGTGACCCAGCTCGTGGACGAAAATCGAGCCGCCGAAGAACAGCACGATCAGGAAGATCGCCCACAAATTGGAGAACAGGGCTGAAAGCAGGTCGGCGGGCATGGCGTGGTTCAGGCGGTGGCGAGAGTCGGCAGAAGCGAGCGAGCGATGCGGCGGGCCTCGGCGTCAAGCGCGATGACGGCGGCGAGATCGGTCGGGTCGGAAGGATCGAGTTGAGTTAGAGTCTGTTCCACCAGCGTGGGGATCGCAAGAAAGGGGAGGGATTCCGCCAAAAACGCCGCGACGGCGATTTCGTTGGCCGCGTTGTAGATCGCGGGAGCCGCTCCGCCGCGGCGCATGGCCGCGTAGGCGAGGCCCAGCATCGGAAACCGGGCTTGGTCGACCGGGCGGAAATCCAGTGAGAAGGCGCGGTCCAGATTGAGCGGCGGCTCGACGCCGGGCAGCCGCTCCGGGTGCAGCAGCGCGTGCTGGATCGGGAACGTCATCGAAGGCGGGCACAGGTGGGTGATCATCGACCCGTCGGTGAATTCGACGATGCAGTGCGCGAGGCTCTGGGTGTGCAGCACGGCGTTGCACTGCTCTGATCGCAGGTCGAACAGCCAGCGCGCCTCGATCAGCTCAAGGCCCTTGTTGGCGAGCGTGGCGGAATCGACCGTGATTTTGGGCCCCATGTCCCAGTTCGGGTGGTTCAGCGCGTCGGCCGGCTTGACGTGGGCCAACTCCGCGAGCGAACGATCCCGGAAGGCCCCGCCTGACGCGGTCAGCGTCACGCGGGCGAGGTCCTTGGTCGGGTTGTCCGCGAGGCACTGGAAGACGGCGTTGTGCTCGCTGTCGACCGGTCGGAGGGTGATGTCCCGACGGGCGGCGGCGGCCATCACGAACTGGCCGGCCATGACGAGGATTTCCTTGGAGGCGAGGGCGAGGTCCTTGCCGGCCTCGATCGCGGCCATCGCGGGGGCCAGACCGGTCACTCCGACGACGGCGACGAGCACGATGTCGGCCTCGGGCAACGTGGCCAACGTGGTGAGACCCTCCATGCCGGCATGAACCGTGACGCCGGCGGGCAGGTGGTCCTTCGCGGCACCGGCCGCGGTTTCGTCGAACAGGGCGACGTGACGCACGGTCGGGTGGTCGGCGGCGATGCGGGCGAGGGCGGCGTGGTTCGCGCGGGCGGCGAGGCCGACCAATTGCAGCCGATCGGGATGCGCCGCGATGACGCGCAGCGTGCTCTCGCCGATGGAGCCGGTCGCGCCGAGCAGGACGACGCGCTTGGGGGCGTTGGCGGCGGATGCGCTCACAGCAGGCTGAAGATCACGTAGCCCAACGGCGCGGTCAGGATCAGGCTGTCGGAAAGATCGAACACGCCGCCGATGCCGGGGATGGTCCGACCGGCGTCCTTGGCGTTGGTCCGGCGCTTGACGATGGACTCCACCAGATCGGACACGATGGCCAGCACCGCCACCGGGACGGCCATGGCTGCGGCGAACCAGGGGGTGAACGCGGCCGGCACGGCATCACCGAACCCGTGGGCGAGCCCGGCGCCGATGCCCATGGAGGTCAGCACCCCGCCGATGGCGCCTTCCCAGGTTTTCTTGGGACTGATCTCCGGGGCCAGCTTGTGCTTGCCGAACATCATGCCCGCCAGCAGCGCGCCTACGTCGCAGAACTTGGACACCGCGATCAGCCACACCGAGAGCAGCAGGCCGGTCTTGGGCAGCGGGGTGTCGATCAGCATCACCTGGGACAGAAACTGCAGCATGAACGGAATGTAGATCACGCCGAAGGCGGTCCAGGCCAGGGTGTCGAGCCGTTCATGGGCCTTGCGTTCGCCGAGGATGCGGATGGCGAACACGATCACGGCCAGGGCCAGCACTGCCTTCACGGGCACGCCGTGCGGGGCCAGATAGAGCGGCCCCAGGCAGAGCACCGCACCGATGGTCATGCCGAAACGATCAAACGGGTCGATGTCGAGATGCCGGATCAGTGCATAGAATTCCCGCAGGGTCAGCACCGCGACGATGGTGACCAGCCACACTCCGCCCGTCGGCCCGAGGAAGAGGACGCAGCCGGCAACTATCGCCCAAAGAATGACCGTGCTGAGAATGCGGGAGCCCATGTGAGTCGAGAGGGAAAGGGTCGGGGGTCGACCTCAGGTCGCCACTGGCGCGGGAGCGGCCACCTGTTCGCCGGTGCGACCGAACCGCCGTTCGCGGCGACCGTATTCGGCTACGGCGGCGGCCAGGTCGTCCTTGGAAAAATCGGGCCAGAACACCGGCACGAAGACGAACTCCGCATAGGCGGCCTGCACCAGGAGAAAGTTGCTCACCCGCGTTTCGCCCGAGGTGCGAATCACCAGATCCGGGTCCGGCAGGTCGGCGGTGTAGAGGTGGCGGGCGAAAGTGTCCCAGGAGTCATCGGTCGCCACGATGGTGCCGGCGGCCACGGCGGCGGCATAGGCCCGGGCGGCGTCGACGATTTCGGTGCGGGATCCGTAGTTGAGCGCCAGGGTGAGGGTGTGCTCGGTGAACTCCGCGGTGGCGGCCATGGCGCGGTCGAGTTCGCGGCGCACGACGGCCGGCAGGTCGGCGGTGCGGCCGATGGTGCGCAGCCGCACGCGGTTTTTGACGAGGGTGGCGGTCTCGCGCTTGAGAAAGAACTCGAGCAGATTCATCAGCGCCCCGACCTCATCCTCCGGGCGGCGCCAGTTCTCGACCGAGAAGGCATACAGCGTGAGGTAGCGGATGCCCTGTTCGCGGGAGGCCTCCACAATG
>Ga0181601_10000300_pt1 | contig 39488 bp, 31 predicted proteins | sample 041ome_8_FD_133020 | JGI IMG/M metagenome (GOLD analysis project Ga0181601, IMG submission 133020) | Coastal salt marsh microbial communities from the Groves Creek Marsh, Skidaway Island, Georgia - 041407BS metaG (megahit assembly) | ecosystem: Environmental > Aquatic > Marine > Intertidal zone... | reverse complement strand
TCGGATGCACTAAATGTTGGTGCAGATCTTGGAAATACGCCAGAGGGAGTTCAATACGATATAGACGGATACGATAGGACCGCAAGCATTACTTGGGATATTGGTGCAGATGAAGCTCACGAAATCGACGGAGAGTTTGGATACAAAGGTTTCTTGAGTTACCTAAATAGAACCACCCTTCGGGCTGGATAATTTATTTTATAATTACGACCCCAAAACATAAAAATTTGGGTATAACTATTTAGAATAAAGAAAATTTTATCGCTACCCTGTATAGCCTAGAGAGAAAAAAATGACATGTTCGGAAGAAGAACTACATTATAATGATGTTGGAACTGTATTTTTAGTAACCATGAACGATTGTGTTTCTGGGACTTCTACCGTTCTAGACATATCGTCGGCTTCTTCTTTACAGCTTATTTTTAAATCTCCTTCTGGAGTTTCATCAACAAAAAATGCGGTTCTGGATTCAGATGGAACTGATGGAAAAATGAAGTATACCAGCGTAGGGGGAGATCTAAACGAAATAGGAACTTGGAGAATTCAGGCAAAAGTAGAAATTGGCGGTGGAGTTTTTAGATCAAATGTAGATACGTTCAAAGTATACGAAAACCTATAGGGTAATAATATGTCGTGGCAAGTAGATATGGTTTTAATGTTTAGGTCGGTGATAGGCGACTTAGATGGAACAAAGTATACAGACGAAAGATTAAAACAGGTTTTGGTTGTTGGGGCGTACAACGTGCAAAACGATGCAGATTTTCCGAATACCTATACAGTCAACGTGGGCGGCGTTTCTATTTCGCCAGATCCTATAATTCAAAAGGATACAGATTTCGCAATACTGACGGTTTATAAGAGCGCCTGTATACTAATAGGAAGCGAAGCAAAAACAGAATCCGCGAACGCTATCTCTATTAAAGATGGTCCATCAGCAATTGACCTTAGAGGTGTGAGTAATAGTCTTATGTTATTGCACAAAGATATTTGCTCTAAGTATGAAGAAATATTAAACAAATACAGATACGAGTCTGGCAACGGTGATGGAACCTCTGTTGGCGCTGCCATTCTTAGTCCATACAGTCCCGGTGGATGGGGTGTAAGTCAAAACCGTTATGATATCGGCGGATACTTTAATTAAAATTTTGGAGAAAAAATAAATGACTACGCAAAAGATAGTTTCTGGTAACGGTTTTAACGAGGGTGGTGCCGTTATAAGCAGTACTGGTTCTGGCGTTTTTGCCTCACTTTCAAGCGATGCGCTGGTAAGGTCGAACCTTCCTCAAGACTATAGTATGTACGGCATTGTTGAGCACGCCGTTATTTCGGCTGGTGCGGTAACACAGCTCTTACGTGCAGGAGTGCCCGGACGACAAATCGAAGTAATGAGCTACGCTTTTGTTTGCGACGATACCACCTTGGTTACATTTAAATCTGGCACTACCGCTATATCTGGAAGTTTTGCTATTGCTACGAATGGTGGTATTTCATCACCAGCAACAGATAATGAAGCTATTATGACTACTGCTATTGGTGAGGACCTTAATATTACTAATACCGTTGGAAATATTGCTGGACATATAACATATAGGATTGTCTAATGGCGATTAATATCCCAAGTAGTGTTTTTAATACTTATAACGAAGCGGTTTTGTTGTTTACAAGAACCGCTAAGTTAGTATATCCAGAGAAAAAAGAAGCCTGTCCTAATTGTTATCTTGATACTATGGGTACAAGAACTAGGTCTGTCAGCAAGTATAAAACTGGTGGACCAATTCCTTTTGAGAGAGGTATGCCTTGTCCTTATTGTGGAGGCAAGGGTTATAAAGCAATAGAGGCTACTGACGAAATTACTCTTAGGATTTATTGGGATAGAAGGTCTTTTGTTAAGGTTACTGAGAATATAGATATTCCTAATGGCGCTATTCAAACAATAGCTTATATGGCAGACCTTGACAAAATAAACAAGTGTAAGTATTTAATTCCTATATATGACGGAATAGAGAATTATGACACTGGTAGATTTGAGAAAAATGGCCCATCGTACCCGCAGGGCTTTAAGCAGAACGATACCAAGTATGTTGTTACATTCTGGAATAGAGCCAATCAATGAAATTAGTCAAAAGCAATAAACAAATAGAAAAGCTTATGGTTGAGGCGCTCGCCAGAGAGGGGCGTTATGCCCTGAAGAACGCCTCCAGAAGAATCAAGACACGGGTTAAAAATATTGTTTATGACGCTATCAATGATTGTCCTGAAATGACAGAACTTTCTGACTACAACGGTAAATTAAGACTAGACTTTGGCTTAACTAGCGATCCGACCCCCGCTATAATTAAGGGTATAGTTGATTCTGTCTTTGTTGAAGTTAGAAAAATTATTCCCTCTGGCGGTAAGCTTAAAGGTGGTATAACTATAGGTATTCAGCCAGTAGGAGCCGCAAATCTATTTAGCCTGTCTGAAGCTGTGCAGGAGATAGAGGCTGGAGGATATATACCTTGGTTGCGATGGCTTCTTTTTGAGGGCGATAGGGTAATAATTCAAGACTATGGTGTTGAATATAAACTGGGGGCTGGTAGAACTGGTGGAGCTAGAATGATCGAGGAAGCTCCCCCGTTTAGAGTTGATCCACGATACTCTGGTACCATAGAGTCAAATTTTATAACAAGGGCGCTTTATCCCTTCATACCTGCTATAAATCAAACAATTAGACAGGAGTTGACAAGATGACAGGTGGACCGCATACAAAACTTAGCAGTATAAGCAATGCCCAAGACGCAACACTTTCTAATATATTGTTAGACAACTTTATATCATTTTATGACTGGGGACTTCTGGATAAAGGTTCTTTTTACAACATAAGAATTCCTCAGTCTGGTATTTATGGCGGTGATAGACATATACTCAGATCGGTACAAGATCCAAATTATTCAAACGGATCGGTTTGGGAGGGTTATAGAAAAAATTGGGTTTGGGAAAGCGGTATTGATGGAACTACAGAACAGCCAATAAGTATATCTGGCGTATATGTAGATGGTGATTTTCTAGCTCTTGATGATGCAACCAATCCTTATTATATTGATTATCCAAATGGCAAAGTTATTTTTGAGTCTCCCCTCTCTACCTCTAGCGAGGTGAAATTAGAATATAGCCATAAATGGGTAGAAGTAGTTCCAGCCGAAGGTGTGCCTTGGTTTAGAAAAATACAACAGAGATCATTCAGAACTGAAGAAGATTTTCATGTTGCTTCTTCTGGTGGTTGGGCTTCTCTTGGTCAAACCAGAGTTCAGCTACCATGCATTGCTATAGAGGTTATTCCACCTAGAAGACTGGAGGGGTATCAGCTTGGCGGAGGACAATGGGTAAATAATGAAGTTGTATTTAATATTGTTGCAGAAAACCATTGGGAGTGTGTAAATTTGATGGATACAATTGTTTACCAAAACGACAGAACGATTCATTTGTATGAGCCTACTCAGGTTGCAATTTCGGGCGTTTCTCCATTCAATTATAGAAATGAATTGAGGGAGGGTGCAGTACCTAGTGGTCTTTATCCAAACTTAATAGAGAACTTCTATTATAGAAAGTGTTGGATAAATAATTCTAGCGCGCAGGAGATTACACAAATATCTCCAGATCTTTATATAGGTGCTGTGAGATGTTCAACCCAAGTAAAAGCCATATAATTTAAAATTTTGTGTATTATATAACAGATCTTTACCAGAGATTTTTTTTAGGAGATAACAATGGCTACTCAGCAAAGAATATTTTATGCGTGTCAGGCTGTTGCTATTGCTGAACACGGTGCTGCCACCCTCAGTAATAATAACGTTGTACACGGTATGCAGAGCGTTGGTATGTCTAGTACCTTCTCTCTTGAGCAGGTTTTTGAGTTGGGTCAAATCGAAATTTATGAAAACATCGAGAATGTTGCCGACCTAGAGGTTACTATGGAAAAGGTAATCGACGGCTATAAATTGCTTTATGATCACGTTACTCAGGGTGCATGTAAAACCGACCTTGTTGCAGCTTCAAAAACCAGATCCGATATTTATGTCGCTGTTTTTGATGACGGTTTAAGTCAGGCAACAGGTATTCCAAGAAACGTTTGTTACAATTCTGGAACATATGTTAGTTCTGTTTCTTATAACTACAGTGTTGACGGAAGCGCTACAGAGTCTGTTACTTGCGTCGGTAACGATAGATTCTGGAATGGTACAACTGCTGGCGTTATAGCTAACGCACCAGAAGATGTCTGGAATTCCAATATCGTTGGTGCTGGCTCTGCGCCAATTGATGGCGACGACGCCCCAAAGTCGGGTGTTGTTAGAAGGGTTAATGTTGACGTTGAAGGTATGGATGCTGCTGGCGGACTTCCGCTAGAAGTTAAGTCTCAGGTTGGCGATGACCCAGTTGGTCTTGGCGGAAGTTTCCACCTCCAAAGTATTTCTGTTTCAACCGACTTTGGTCAAGAGTCGATTCAGGAATTGGGACGTTTTGGACCATACACAAGATACGCTAGTTTTCCAATTGAGGTTACTTGCGATTTTGAAGTTATGGCAACCAATGGCGATTTGGTAAACGTTTCTGGAAACGCTCCAAACCTACAAAACAGAACCATTATCATTAAAGATACTGCTGGAACTGTGATTAATCTTGGAGCTAAGAATAAGCTTTCGAGCGTTAGCTATTCTGGTGGCGACACTGGCGGCGGAAACGCGACTATTACTTACTCATATAGTAACTTTAATGAGATGACTGTAGATGGCGGATCTTTGTAAGATCTGTTTAAAATAAGATTAACGGAATTAGGATGGATCAGGTTAAGATTAATAAATTATTATACAGAATAATACAGGGTCGGTTGCGTATTCCGCGATTCGATCCTGTTCTGTATATATATGAACCCTCTACCGATATAATAGAAGAATCTTACGAGGTTTACAATCAGACCTATGAAGAGTCTTACTTTAGAGGGCTATATATAAAAAAAGAACTTAAAGAAATACTTTTTGAAAATGATTTATGGTCTCCTCTAGATGATAAAGAGGCTGACAAAATTAAAGATCAGATTGATGATTTAAAAGTTGAAGCGTTTCAAAATTTCTTAAACCAAAAAAAGCTTTCCGGTATAAAGGCTAATATAAGATATATGGAAAGAACATATGAAAAAGTAAAGGGTAAATTCGTCCAATTGGACCACATATCTTGCGAGGGCGCAGCAGAGTTTGCTAGATCTATATGGGTTATATCTAAAACAATACTAGACAAAGATCGCAAACCTCAAAAAAACCCACAATACTCTCTTTATTCTTTGCTATCATTTTACAATTCTAATTTAATACCGGCACAATATTTACGAGCTATTGCAAGGTCTGATTCTTTTAGGCCCATGTGGTCTTTAGCAAAAAAGGGCAATAACTTATTTGGCGATTACTCTTACTCCTTAACTAGAGATCAGTCTGCATTATGTAGTTTTTCCGCTATGTATGATAATGTTTATGAAAGTCCAGAGCGGCCTTCGGAAAAGGTAATAAAGGATGATGATTGTTTAGACGGATGGTTTATACATGAAAATAGAAAGCATGAATCGGAAAAGAAAAAGAAACAGCTTGAGTCTATGATTAAAAATCCAAAAATAGCAAACTCTCAAGAGGTATTCTTAATGGCTCAAGATACAGATACGGCAAAAAATATTAATGATATGAATACCTCTCATGCAAAAAATATTGTTAAGTCAAGAAATGATCATATAGAAAGAGACGGAGTTGTAAAAACTACAGATTTTGCAGATGTCAAGCGAGATATATTGATGCAGTCTAGACAAGAGTCAGTAAGGCATATAAAAGGAAGATAATATGGATAATGATTTTTTGAAAAGATCTCTAGACTATAAACAGGCTAGAGAAGATAGATATAAAGAGGTGGCTCACAACGAACTCTACCAAAAATCGGTAAAGAGAATACAGACAACCATGATTGGGTCTTTATCTACTCTTGAAGAATATTTTGGTTTTTTGTGGGGTTTTGGGCAGCCAGAACAAGAGATAACAGAAGAACAAAAATACATGAAGTCTGTTTATGAAAAGGCTAGATCAAAGATATTAGATAGAGGAAACGCTCAGATGGATTCTCTAGAGTCTGATTTTGTAAAATACGAAATAACAAGAAAGAAGTTTTATATCAAGTTACCCATCAATAAGTCAGGAGAAGAAAATGACGGATAAGAATGATAACATAGTAGTCGGACTGGACAACGACGGAAACGAAGTAAAGGTTCTGGTTAAGATCCCCGGAGCTTCTGAATTTAAAGAGTCTCAAGTGGCCTACAATAAGGCTTTTAGGGAAGCTCTTGATTCTGGAGCCTTACTCAGGCAAAGGCTTACAGAGTACATGACTAACCAAGGTTTGTGGGATGAAGATAAGCAAAAACAATACGACAAAAAAATGGATGAGATTTCCAGCATGGAAGACTCTCTAAAGGGTGGAGGTATTAGACTCTCAGAAGCCAAAGATATAGCTGTACAGCTAAGGGTTAAGCGTGCAGAGTTTAGAGACCTCATTGCGGAGAGAAACGCCTTAGATGCGGCTTCCGCAGAGGGTCAGGCCGACAACGCGAGATTCGCAGCACTTGTTCGTCTTTGTGCCTTAAATCCAGAAAACAACACTAGATATTTTCAAAACGAGAAAGATTATGAAGCTCAATCTACTCAGCCTTGGGTTGTTTCTGCTGCTGAAAAGTTGGGCAATCTTCTTTATGGTTTAGACCCAGAGTATGAAAACAATCTAGTAGAAAATAAATTTCTTAAAGAGTTTGATTTTGTTAATGATGATTTAGCCTTTGTTAATGAGGATGGTCACACTATTGATTCTGAGGGTAGACTTACAAACGAAGAAGGTAGGTATGTGGCATATAAGAACGATGAAGACTATCAAAATCGAGAAAATGCTTACTATGTAAATAGAAATGGCGAAGAGGTTGTTGAGGTAGATGGTGAATGGGTTAAGGCTTCTATTGCTGAACGTAAACCATTTTTAGACGATTCTGACAAGCCAATCATCAAGGAAGAAGCGTCTGCAAAAGAACATTCTAAACCGGCTTCAAAAACTAGAAAGACCAAGGCTACAAAAAAGGACACTACTACAACTTAAATGTGTATAGGTCTTTATGAGTGGTAAGGGGGGAGACGCTCCCCCCTGTTTTCTAGACTGGAGAAAAGATGGCACAACAATTCAACTTAACGGCGCAGTTACAGCTTCAGGCACCTACCAACACAAACCAAGTAATTAATCAGATCCGTAAGCAGTTAAAGCCAATCGGTGTACAGGTTAAGATACAAAACGCAAGAAATCTATCTCAGGCTAATAGCGCATTAAGTTCTTTGAACAAAAACGCTCAAGCTTCTAAAAGATCTGTTAATGATTTAAATAGAACGCTTCAAGAGTCTGCTAGAAGATTTAGCGTTATTACGCTTGCTACTGGTAGTTTGCTAGCTTTAGCAAACGGTTTTAAAAATGCCGTGAGAGGTGCCGTTGATTTTGAAAGAGAGCTTATCAAGATTTCTCAAGTTACCGGTAGAACCACGGCTGGCCTTCAGGGGCTAACACAAGAGATAACTAGGTTGTCTACATCTTTAGGTGCTTCGTCTTCCGATTTGCTCGGTGTGGCTAAGATATTGTCTCAGGCGGGTTTTGCGGCTGCTGACACAAGAAGAGCTTTAGATATTTTGGCTAAGACTACTCTCGGTTCTACTTTTGATAATATTCAGCAAACCACAGAAGGTGCTATCGCTCTCTTGAGGCAGTTTAGCGTAGAGGCTCAAAGGTCTGGTGGCAATATTGCCTTCTTGGAGAAGAGTCTTGATGCCATTAACTCGGTTTCTAAGAGCTTTGCCGTCGAGTCTGGAGACCTTATTACCGCTATTCGTCGTGTTGGTGGTGTATTTTCTGCCGCTGGGGGTAGTGTTAACGAACTCATAGCTTTATTCACCAGCGTTCGCGCTACGACTCGTGAAAGTGCCGAAACTATCGCCACTGGTCTTCGTACCATTTTTACACGTATTCAAAGAACCGAGACTATAGATCAGCTTAAAAGGCTAAATATAGAATTATCAGACAGTAGTGGTAATTTTGTTGGAGCGTATAAAGCCGTTGAAAGACTATCTCAAGGGCTTGCCGGGCTAGATCCTAGAAGTGGTACGTTTAGCCAGATAGTTGAAGAGCTTGGTGGATTCCGTCAGGTTGGTAAGGTTATCCCGCTTATTCAACAGTTTGCCACGGCTCAAAACGCTCTTAACGTTGCTCAGAGTGCATCTGGTTCTGTTTCTCGTGATGCTATCAAGGCCCAACAGGGTCTTGGTGTTCAGATCGCAAAAGTTAGAGAACAGTTTGACGCTCTAATTCGTAAATTTTCTGATACTGCTACTTTTAACACCATTGCTACTGGGGCATTGAGGCTTGCAGAAGCCTTTATTAAGATTGCAGACTCTATGGAGAGGTTGTTACCTCTGATAGCGGCTTTTACTTTTGCAAAGCTTGGCAAGGGTCTTGCTCCTGCGGTTGGTGGCGTTTTAGGTATTGGCAGAAGGGCGGCCTCTGGAGGCTCTGTTTCCAGATTTGCTAGTGGTGGACTTGTTCCCGGATCAGGAAATAGTGATACAGTTCCAGCCATGCTTACGCCGGGCGAATTTGTAATAAAGAAGAGTAGTGTTAATAAGCTTGGCGCTGGTACTCTTGCGGCAATGAATCAAAACAGATATGCTGATGGTGGTATAGCTAGTCTAGGAAATAAACCAGCTAAGACAAGGTTTATTAATAATAAAAAAGAAATTGTTGGCATGGCTAAAGATACATATTATATGCCAAATAGCACAGATCGCGGTGTAGAGATTAGTCGGCAGTCATATCAGCAGCTTCGCGGCGGTGGTAGGGGCTGGGAGGAGTGGCTGAACAAAGAAAGTAAAAAAAATCAAGGTAGGCCAAGGGGCTTACCGAAAGGTAGGCTTAAACTAAATAGGCAGTCTGGATATCCGGTCGATTTTACCTCTGATTCTGGGCGAATATATGACGCAAAAGATCTGCGAGAGGGTTCTATATCTAATATAGAGAAGGCTAAAAAATCTTTAAATTATGCTTTTATAAAAGCTTTGGGAGGTGGCTGGAAATGGTCTGGACGACCGTCAAGCAGCCCAATCCGGTATGGTGGCCAAAGTTTTGGAACTTCAAACAAAAAACTTTCTCCTAATACAGATCAAATAAATCTACAGCCGTTAACTTTGTTATATCCAAAGATTGTTAACAAAGAGGGAAAAGCTCTAAATTTAAAAAAAGAGCAGGCAACAAGGACTCAAAGAAATAAAAACAACCAAGAAAAACCTATGGCTACAGGCGGCGGAATTTCTGGTTCTGATACGGTTCCGGCGCTTTTAACTCCCGGAGAGTTTGTTTTTAGCAAAAGTTCGGCGCAGAGCATTGGTTATAGCAACCTAAACAGAATGAATAAGCATGGTGTTCGCGGCTATGCGAGCGGAGGCATTGTTCAAGGCTTCAACGAAGGTGGTAGAGCCTCGGCTGGCGGAACGCTTCAGGGTATTCAGGGTGTTGCTCAGGCTTCACAAAGTATGATATTTTTGGCAGGAGCAGTTTCGACTGTTGCAACACAATTTCTTGAGCTTGAGGATGCCCAATCAAAAACCGTCACTGAGGTTATTGGTCGCTATACTGTCCTTACCGCTGCGCTTGGAACATTTGTCGATATTCTTACTAGTACGCTCTTATTATTTCAACTTAATAAAAAATCAGAAAATGAAGAGACTATTGCAAACAAGGCGGCGGCTGCTAGCGAATATGATAAAATACGAGCAAACAAGGCTGGGGTAGCCTCTTCTGGCGCTAGTGCCGCTGGATCAGTCACTGGATCAGCTGCCGGATCAGCTGCCGGAACCGGACTTTTCGCGAGACTAGGGAATTTTTTCAAAAGTATAACAAAAGTAAGGCTTGGACTTTTGGGCCTTGCTACAACAATACTTACTGTTGCTGGAACATTTATATATTTTGATTATTTAAAAACGCAATTAAAAAACCTAGCCGATGCCGCCAAGAGCGCTGCCGACGCACAAAACCAAGAGTTTGAATCTGGAAAATCTACAACATCCGGTAGATCCAGCGCCATACAGCAGGCTGAAAGTATTGTAGACTTACAGGCAAAATCTGCCGAATCCACTATTTCATATATGCGTCAGGGGATCATAGGTGTACTGAGCACTGCTGGAACACTTGGCGGAGCAGCCTTGGCGGGTGGAGCAACATTTGGAGCTGGCTCGGTTGCGGGCGGCATTGGTGGAGGTGCTGCTGGTTACGCTGCTGGTAGCAAGCTTGCCGACTATCTGTTTGGCGAAAAAGAGCAGCAGATATTAAGACAGCGAGACCAAGCACTTGCTAGACAAATAACAGTATTAAACAATCTTTATGATTCTTATGAGTCCGTTATTAGCGCTAGTAACAGTCTTAAAGAACAGTTTAGTAATTTTGCTTCTCAGGGCTTACAGGGAGGAGCGTTAGCTTCGGCTAGAATAAGTGCTGTGGGCGAATCGGGATTAACGACCCTCGCAAGACAACAGGCCCAAAACTCGTCTTTAATACTACAGCAATTCTTGGCTTCTTCAAATTTGTCTGATAGAGCTTTCGGACTTGATGACCTAGAGGCTGGAAAGATTGTAAGCGAGGGTGGATTCACCGAGCTTGATCAGCAGGGTTTTCAAAAGGCACAGCAAAATCTACAGCAAGCATTAGAGCAATTAAGTTTTGCCGTAAATGAAACACTTCAGACATTAGATATTGCCCAGAAAGATGCGTTCGCGCAAGGTCAAACAATATCTGGACAAAGAATTAGAGAATTGTTTAGTGGCATAGCTAAACCCACAACTGAATATGAACGAGCGCTAGTTCAAGCCAAGATAGCCCAAGTGGAAGAGTATAAAGCTAAAAAGGCCAACTTACAATTAGAACTGCTAGATGCTAAAATAAAACAAGAAAACCTGAAAGCAAAGGTTGATGAGGGTACGGCAACCAAAACAGAAATATCTCAATTAGAAATATATAATGGTCTTATTTCCAACTTAAATTCTCAAATTTCAGCTCTTAGTCCGGGAATAGCACAATTAGCCAATAATACTGAGACAGCCAACAAGGTAGTAATAGCGGAGAATCGGTCAAGAATAGCTGCGCTGCGAGCGCAACAGCAATATGCTGCTAAAGTAATGCAAACAGCTAGAGTTATGCAGAGTTTTCAGGAAGAAATTCAAGATCTAGACTTGCAGGGGCAGCTGTTTGATAATCTAAAAACCGCTAGGAGTGGGGGTTTAGTCAGGGGTAATGTTGTAAAACTTACTGAATCTGACATATCTAAAATAGCTAATCCGGCAAGGTTTGCGTCTGAATTAGCTAGGATCTTAGCTGGAGCACAAGATGCCCGTGTAACTAGTGCTGGCAGAGAAGCGTTACGGGTTGTGGAGATATTACAGAACGCGCAAAAAGTCCTTGTAGGTAAGGAATTTACTGGTACAAATAATAAGATAGACGCAAAAAATCTACTGATCCAGTTAGGAATAGACAAGCTGATTTCTCCTGATCAGCTAGAGGCGCTAGTTAATGAAATAGTAAACGTCGCCGCAGATGGTCTTGACCCACAAGAGTTTTCTCAGTTATTTGCTAAATTGTTTGAGGGTGCTCAACAGCAAGTTGATGGAGTAGTTAAAGCAGCAACCGAGAAGAGTGAAAAGTTTTTAGATAATTATAATAAATATCTTGACAACTTAATAGAAAAGCAAGACAGGGAAGTAAAAGCTAGAGAAAGGTTTGTTGATGCGTTAGATCAGTTTGACGACATTAGAAATCGAGTAACGCAACAACTTGCTAGAGATCGCGGTGTTGACATTGCGCCAGATATTGGTAGGTCTAGGTTTATTAGAGAGCAGGCCGAGGCCAGAGCAAATCTGAGAACTCGTGGACTAGACCCTAATTTTGCTGGAAATGTTCAGGCTCTAGGTGCGGCTAGAAGATTTCTTGAAAGCAGAAGAGATGATTTAACCGCAAAACTAAATCAGCAAAGAACGCAAGAGGAACAAAGAAAGACTGCCGAAGAATTAGCTAAAACTCAAATGAGACTTGAGGGAGTTAATAAAGAGCTAGAAAGGCTTAGAACAAGCACGACTGGCATAGATATGCTGTTTAATGCTATGGATAGAAACTCTCAACTTATTGATAAAGAGAGATCTAAAAGAGAAACATTGCTAGGTGTACTAGAAGAGGCTGTAACCGGAGGAGCGGAAGGTAGGCAAAATCTTTACAGAAATCAGGCAATGGCTACTAGGGCAATTCAAACGGGAACACTTCAGGGCTTTGCGCCAGAAGATCAGAAACAAATTGTTACTTTTCTTAGAAGTCTTGGCGATGAAATACCAGTCGCTTTTGGGAAGAGCGGAAAACAGCTAGCAGACGAACTTATTGCTAGAGACGTGTTTAGAGACCCGTTCATCAATCCTGCATTTAAGCAGGCTTTAGCCAGCACTATTACGTCTGAAGAAAAATTAATACAGGCCAATTTATCACTTGCAGAAAAAATAGATAAACTTGCAGATATTATGGTTGCTGCTAATAACCCCGCTATTGCTGGTGGCTTCTCTAAAGGTGGGGCGGTTTATCGTGCGACCGGTGGGGCGATAGGTTCTATATTCAAGCCTAAAGGTACTGACACCATTCCGGCCATGCTTTCTGAGGGCGAGTATGTTTTACGAAAGAGCGCCGTAGACAAATACGGAACCCAAACTCTTGACAACATGAACAAGGGAAAAGGTTTTGTTTCTGGGCCGGGCATGACCAAGGGTGGGGGCGGAAGCTCTCTTTCTCAATACTTTAACGAAGGTAGTGAAGGTCCGGTGACATTAAAAGATTTGCCGCCAGATCTTAGAGATTTCTTTTCAAAGAAGGGAATGTCTGGCGCAAAATTATTAGATAACTACTTGCGAGCACTAAATGATGAAAACGCACAAATTTATAGCGCTGCGGATACAACGACGCAAGTGCAGAATGTTGCTGGATACGCCGTGCCTGTTATTGGCAACTTATTAAACTCTGTTTTATTCAGTGCTAGATCTCTGACTGAGGGCGACCCAGCCGGAGACAAAATGTATGGAGCGATAGAGCAGTTTGCTTTTGGTATACTTGGAAGAACTATAGGAAAAGCCACCGGAGCAAAAGCTATGGGCGACACCCTTACTGCTGGACAGTCTCTTAATAGAGGTTTGCTCGCTGGTGAACTTTTACAAAAAAGATTCATGGAAGCCTTGGCGGAAGGTAATAGGGGCACATTGCAAGAACTGACATGGGGGGAAACGAAGCAGGCCACGTCGCAAGCAATCATGGGTCTCATGAGCAAATTCTCTGGTGGCGCGCAATCCTTACAGCAAACAATGAAGCCGCTACAAACTCAGCTAGCTGTAAAATTTGCAAAGTCTGACATTGATGCTGGCGCCATTAAAATGATTGATGATTTTGTAAATGTCGTGAATCAGCGAACTACTACTGCTCCTCTGGTGGGTAGATCTAAAAACACAGGTGGGATATATGAAGCGAGCAAGAGATCTATTACTATTAGCCCAACTTCGCGAGATCCAGCAGCTGCTTTAATGCATGAGAAGCTTCACTCCGTTAGCCACCTAACATCTTTGCTAGAAGATGCCGGACACAAAATAACACCAGACGTTCTCGGTATGATCTCGAAGAAGATGGGTGTTCCCATACAGGGCGTTAGAACTATGGTCAAATCTGGACTGTTTTCTACTAAAAACCCGATTGGTGGAGCATTTACCCCTTTTATACGTAAGGATAGTCCAGAGTTGATAGCTTCAAAGTTTTTAGAAGAATTCAACGTTGCTCAGGGTCTTATCGCGTCAGGATCTTCAGCACCGCTTGGAAGCATTAAGCTTCATGGTGAAAAACTTGCTCCAGCAATGTTAAAATTATCTAAAAACGATCCAAGAAAATTTCTTCAGCTTCAGAAGTTAATGCAGGCGCAGACCTCAGTAAAATTTCAGCCGAAACATTTTGAAAAAGGTGGAGCTTTTTATAGACTTATGGACGGTTCTCTCATGGATAGTAGAGACGGTGTAAGGTTTTTACACAGGCCGTCAATAGATGACGCCTTGGTTAGTTTGCAGGGGTTGTCTAAACCAGAGGCGATTGCTAGAGGTTTGAGTGGTGCTAATACGTCGCAAGAGGTCGTGGCTTATTTAAAGGCTCTGGGTCCAGAGGCTGGCGGCGCCGCAAGCCTTGTTGAAAGCGGAAATCTTACCAAAGATGGTATATTAAAGAGTCTTGGGTCCGCTGGAAGATCTGTTGCAGAGACCTTTAATTCACCCCTTAAAGATCTGGGTGCGGCGGGCGCTTATGGCGCAAAGCAGCTCAAGGCTGAGTCTGTGGACATGCTTAAACCCTTCAAGATTCCACTCAAAGGCGGGAACCCTTCAAAAATGTTGGCAGTGATGGAACTACTCACTTATAGGGGCCTTGATCAATTCAACAAATCCAAAGGAGCGATTGGTGGAGGTGTTCTTTCATCTGTAATGAAGCCAATATTAGATTCTGTTAGTGAGATAGCTATTGCTGGATTTATGAATGATGACGGAACCCTTAATCAAGAAAGATATAATGAGTATATGGAGGGCAAGCAGGCTTCTAATATGCTAAATTTGGTTAGTCAAAATCCAAAAGTTGCCGCTAGGGTGAATGAGCTTAGAGAATTTGTTAGAAAAAATCCGGGCGTTATGTCTAGGGAGGGCAAGCAATTAACTCAACTAGGACAGAAGGAGGTTGTTACTCGCATGACTAAAACCGGTGGCATCTTTAGATATATAGAGCAGGGAGGATCTGCTGATCAATTTGGAGCGGGAATATTCGGAACGGGAATAGGTGCCACTACTGAGGCGGCTTTCCTTGGGGTATTTGAAAATATTTTGGGTTCTGATACTCAGATTATCGGAACTGATTATGCGACCACAAGAGCTAAAGATCTTGATTTATCCAATATTCAAAACGATAATCAGGTGCGAAAAATACAAAAGATGCCGCTCTTTAGGCAATTCATGTCGATGTTTGGGGTCAATTCTTCAGATTCAAACACTTCTGGATATAGTGTTTCGGCAGCAGAAGATGCGAGTATATCTGATAGGCTTTTAGATTTGGTGATTTCTGAAGCCATTAATAATGCCGCGATGGAGGCCAACAAAAAACAAATGGAGTTACAGGCTCAGGCTATTCCTGCTGCTAGCGCGGCTGAAGAGCAAAGGAACGCTCAAGCAAAAAGTATTTCTGACCGGAAAGCGTTAGATGCCAAAGACTGGACTAAAGAAGAATTACTTTCGCCTGAAAAAACTGACGCCTCTACAGCTTTCCAAAGATTCAAAACTTATTCTAAGCTTGGTGCCACGAAACAGGCTTCTGGTGGATATAAAAGCGGTATTGGCGATAGATTTTCTTATAGAAATAAAAACCTATACATACAGGACTATGAGATTTCTAAAAAGCCTTTGTTTGACGTTATAGCTAGAGTTCCAAAAAAATCACCCAATATAACTGACGAGAAGATTTTTGAATTGCTTAACGCATATAAAGACAAAGACGGGCCAACATATAAAGAAGCCTTGCGTGGGCTGAGTGAATTTACGATAAATGATAAAATCGGTAAGGATATTGCTGATTTATATTTAGATCCCGCAAGAAATATTCCTACCTCTGGTTTCCAAAGCGCCGCATTTGATGCCCTGTCTTATTGGGCGGGCGCAGGCGACAGCGAACCCAGAAAAAGAATTAATAAATTATTTTCGTACCCTTTAGGGTATCAAAGGTGGGGAAGTAGCTGGCCAAGAAGCGTTTTCAATGGATTATCTACGAATGACGCCGGTGGCGGCTTAATGCACTTTATATCTTATTACGGCGATAAAGTTTCTTTAGAGTCAAATAATCTTCCCAGCAAGGCTAGAGATTTCGCGGCGTTTTTGTATAATAAGATGGGTAAAGGTAGCATACCTGAATCAGACAAGTATCCTAAATACTTTGCGCATGGCGGAAAGGTTCCACTATACTTAAACAAAGGGGGAGCCGGAGATAATGTTCCAGCAATGTTGACCGCTGGCGAATATGTCATGAACAAGCAGGCAGTTAGCAAGTATGGCATTGACACGATGGACAGGATGAACAAAGGGCAAATTTCTGCGTTTTCTCGTGGTGGGTCTGTTGGTAGTGGTGTCAGATATTACGCAAAGGGCGACTTTGTAGAAGGTCCAGATGGTTTAATCTATCGGCAGGCTGTAGATGATGATGAAAGGCTTAAAGACAGGCACGTTTACCACTTTGGTAAATACATGCGTGCGGGTCGTCCAGATATGGCTGTGAGATATGCACTTAATTCAGGCTTATATGTGGGTGGCGTTACAAGAGATGTGTTTGAAAGGTATTTTAAGGATAGAAATCAAGCTGTTCCGGCTGTTGCGCCTTTTGATCTCGGAGGACCACAGGGTGGCGGAGCACAAGGCGGTGGCGGAGGACAAGGTGGTGGCGGAGGACAAGGCGGTGGCGGAGGACAAGGCGGTGGCGGAGGACAAGGTGGTGGCGGCAACGGGGCTGCTAATCCGGCTATAGTTCAACTAAACCAAACTGTGACCGATTTAAAAACAACCGTACAGACTTTATCTACCAACGTTCAAACATTAGCAACTAGTTTTGGTCCTAATGGTGCAGCGGTTATGGAGTTTCAGAAATTTGCAAACGCTACAGATGTTCTAAGGCAAACCGTTGACAAACTGGTGCAGCCAACTGCTAATTTAAGCACTGGTTTACGACAGTTATCTACAGCTATAAAGGACGGACTATCTATAGAATTAGAAGTCGCTCCTATAGAAATCAAAGGAAATTTAACACTTGAGGGTAATGTTATAGATGGTCTCAGTAGGGGTGTGGGTGAATTCTTGATGAGAGAGGATGGACCACTATTCAAGGCTATTGATGCAGAAGTTTCTCGTAGATTTGATCAGGGGGCTGGCTGATATGGCAACAATAACATCTTCTCCTGCGGCTTTTATATCCGGCCCTACATTGCATCAAACAACAAGGGGGTTATTTACATCTGGACCAAGAACACCATCTGAAAGCACTAGCCTGTTTACTTCTGGACCATTGACACCAGAAGCCAGCGGTGTTATGTTTGTTTCTGGTCCTGTTTTTGAAAGCGGCAATATTCCAGCCTTTATAGCCGGGCCTTATCCCAGTAGTGGATATTTTACTTCTCGTATTACCAGTGGTGGTAGTCCTGACGATTTTGCAACTTTATATATACAGAGTCCACTATCGAATGGCGGCGGCGGAGATGTTGACGATGCAATCAATTCTCTCTACGTAAAAGGTACTACCTATAATGTTGATACTAAAGGTGTAATGTCTTTATATTTAGAGTCACCCATAAAGGCTGGCCATAATGATGACGCTTCGTTGTTTATTCAAACCAGATCTGAGTTTGCAATAAATAACTCTGGTATATTCTCAGCGTTCATAGGTGTCGATCCTGCCATAACAACCGATACTGGGGCCGAGATTCTCACATCGCAGGCTGTAGCTTTTGTGAGCGGTTCAAATGTTAGTATGGTATATGAAGGATTTAATACCAACTCTACAATGTTCATAGAGTCTAGAGATTCTTATAATCAAGATTTTGGTATATTTATAAGGCTTCCAAAAGCTGATGCGATGACGGCTTTTGTGTATAACTATGATACAAACGATAATAATTTTTCCATAACGGTAGATGGTGGAGGAATACCTGATTCTGGTAATTTTAATATGTTTATTTCTCCCCCTACGGCTAAAACATTAGATATACATATGAATGGATACTTGGAGTAAAGCATGATTATTTATGATGCCCACGTAAAAGGCGGAAATCAAAAACTAATTATTGGTGGAGTTTCCGATCCTCAAAACTTTTCTCAAGCCTTTAGTGGTGAGGGTGTGGCTGGAGGTTTTGCTGGACCCTTTCCAAAATATTCAATCAATAGGGAAAACATATTCAAGACTGGCGCCGGAACATATATCGGTTCAAAGTTTGTAATAAATGTGACCGGAACAGCTATTATCAAGCCAACTCAGACTGGTCAAGATATAACCGAGATTGGTCAAAGGCAAAATAGAATTCAGGGCGAAACCATAATTGGTCTGCATTTTCTTCGGAGTGTTTTTCCAAGTCAAAATGCCGGAAGTTTAAGGATCGAACCTTATGGTGGCCTCCCGCAACATATTGTTTTTCATGACGCGAAGCTAATAAGCGTTTCTCTTCCAGAGCAAAACGATCAATCTGCCGGAGTTCAAACAAGAGAATTTAATTTTGTTTTTGAGGCTTATGATGATCAAAGCGTAGTAGGCGATCAGGTTGGCAGTCTCGAAAGAGCTAAAACTAAATATTTATTATCAGCGGCAGATGAATCTTGGGAACTGACAGAAAATTTAGATATTCATTTCTATAAAGATCGTCTCCCGATGAACGATCCATATAAAACTTATACTCTTACTCATACCGTTAGCGCAACAGGGCAAAAAAAATACAAGCCAGAGCCTAATGTTGGAGAATTAGAACAGGACGGTGAAGCTTTTAGGCAGGCCGTTCAGTGGGTTAAGGACAGACTAATTGACGACCCAACTGTTCCTGTCGAAGAAGACATGATGGGTGATACAGAGTTTTTCCTTTCTCAGTTTCTTCCTATGGAGATGAATAAGCCAAGGGGTGGTGGAGAACTTGGTTTTAAATTCAGTCCAGAGTCTGGTGCGCCAGTTCCCTATACTGGTTATAATCACGTTAGGTCTGTTCAGCATGATTTTGGAGAGGGTTCTTATTCCGTAACTGATACTTGGTTATTGTCTCAAGATAATTCTAGCGCAACATATTCTGTGGAAGCTAACTGCGTATTAGATGAAACCGCGCCGGTAGATACAGTATCTCTTACTGCTACATTTAGCGGTCTAGATAAGCAGTATTCAAAAGTGAACGCGATATCACAAAAGCATAAAAATGCTGTAGAGGCTATGGAGATTTTTGAAGGTCAAGCGTTTGGATTTGCTGAGGAAATGTATAAAAAATCTCAGGGTAGTGGTAAATTAGAATCAAGACCCATATCAAGATCTGTGTCTCATGTTAAGGCTCTCGGTCAGGTTACTTTAAATATTACATATGACACCAGAGAGCAAAAAATAAAGGGGTCGTCGAGAGAAAACGTTACGGTTTCATATTCTAATCAGGGTGGGCTAGTTGATGTTATTGCAGTTATACCAGTAATTGGTAGGCTTCAGGGGCCGGTAATCCAAGACATGGAGACAACAGAGATAGCCAGAGTTACAATAAACGCAGATATTACTATGGAAAAGAATTTCGGAAAACCCGATGGCACTATTTTAACTAAGCCATACAGGAAGGGTCACTGTAGATCTTTTAATGAAAACTGGAATCCGACTACGAGAAATTATTCACTTTCGGAAACTTGGGAATTTACCCCAGAACCCGAAGTATAAGAAAAGATTATTAGGAACAAAGAATGACTACACAACCATTAAAACTGTATACAGACTGGATAATACCCGCTGATGAAATTGCTACCGACCTTCTAGAGCTTGATAGTAAGTTTTTTCAAGCCACTGTGTATTATATAGATCCATCTACTAAACAGAGAGTAGATGTAGATGGTGTAAAGTCTTTTTCTCCTTCCGAGGGTACTATTCCAGCTGCGGGGGATGTTGAAGTAACTCTAACTTTTACTACTTCGGATACGCCACCATCTGGTTATTATTTCTTATTACCGCCCGAAAACAATGTAAGAACTATTCATGTTTTAGAACTTTCAACACGGGTCGAGGGTGACGACTGGATTCATTGGCCTGTTCCGCTGTTTGAATCTAAAAAACCGACAGATGGAGAGTCGGATATACCCATTCAATTGTTTAGTCAGCCACACTGGAGAAATCGTGATCCTAAACCAATGGAAGCGGGTCAACTTCCTTATGGGTACACTTTTGGACCAGAGTGGAAAGAGGCTGTCGTATTTTTTGAGGATAGGCTTACTCCAAAAAAGGAGGGTGGTGCAACTCCGTATGTTAGACCTCCCGAAGAGGGCGCATCTCCTAATATTATTTCCGGCGAGATTGAATACGAGGGATTTGATTTAGACGAGAAGCTAGATGTTGGAACCCACACCATTAAAGCTATATGGAGGCTTGATGATGAGCCTTACAAAGAATATGGTCTATTTTTGGGCGGGATAGAACTAGAAAGACAATACGAAATAGAGATTGTTCAACAAGAACCAGTTATTATTTGGGACACGGTTGAAAAATCTGAAAGCGCCATTAAAAATGGTATACTTGTTGAAGCTCCGTGCGAAATTTCAAGCAAAAAAATTCCATATATCACAAACAGTAATGCTGAATATCCAATAAAGGCGGTTGATCCGATTACCCAAGAGGAAATAGAAGGAGATTTTGAGTTCGATCCTCCAGAAGGTACTCCTGTATACGAAAGTTTTGAGTTAAAAGCTAAATTTATTCCGACCGATGTAAACTACTATGAAATAGATCTTCCGCCGGTAACAATCCATGTGTCGAGCAGAGACAAGGGAGAACAAAATCCCCCTGTGATGTTTAATGCTTTGGTTGCTTCAGTTGATTCCAGCGTAGGATTCGGTGGAGACAATTCTAGCTGTTCGTTTACTCTTGTTGAAGACCCAGAAAATGGCTACAATATAAATATTCCTCCTGCCGGAACCGCTTGTTATTTTAGATATAGGGGTTTCAAGTTTAGCGGCGTTCTTCAAAGGTGGAATTATTCGGAGTCTATAGGCGGTAAAAAATATAACGTTCTTTTAAATTCAGTTTCTTCTTTTATGGATGGCGTTCATGTAATTCTTGACAAATTTGAAGGCACGGCATTTCTTGGCGATACAAAGTTTAGTCCTTCGGGAGGTCAACAGATACCATACCAAAATGGCGGAGTAAGAAACCTTTTGAATCCATATGGATATTTTGAAAACTTTACGCTTGGCTTAGGTGGTGGAGCAACAGACGGCATTTGCGGCGGGCAAGAATTAGATCAGTTTGCCGGAGGGGACGATGGACAGTGGACCTTTAATCCCGATCTTGTTGACGAATTTGGTATTGGTACTTGGGGTGATTCTGGAAGAAATGACCAAGGTTTTAACGGCAGAAAGCTTCTATCAACCATCCAAGCCATTTCACAAGGAGGTACGCCGCACGGAGATAAATTATTTTTTGGCAAAACTCAATACAAGCTTGATCTCTCAGAGTTGATACCCTTAGTGCCAGAATATTACAGAATTTCTGCTTCTCCTTCTTTAGATCTTAACTCTATCATAACAGATATGTGTGAGTTAATACAGCACGATTATATTTGGACACTAGACGGGGAAGAAAATACTGAATGTCCAGATTTTGGTGATCAATATTTAGATCAAGACAATGTTATTGCAAAGATAAAACTTATAGATAAAGGTAAACCGCCCTCCGCTGGAATCATTAAAGAGTTTGTTGAGTCCGCAAGAGATTCTGGAACTTTAATAAATTCTAGCATTGGTAAAGAGTTTCAAAATGAAGCCACTCAGAAAGTTATACTTGGTGGTCAGGCGACTAGATACTTTCTGGCTACTCAGGCAGATATGATTCCTGTTTTTGGGCAAACCTCTGATGGTGGATATATTGTTTCTAGAAACTTTGAAAATGTTCAATCTGGAGCATATAATGATGATAGAAAGATAACGCTTTTTGTGCAAGGTTCTAAGTATTCAACCGCTTTTACAGGTGGTGGACCAAGATCATATAATTGTTCCATAGCAGAGCTTAGAGCGGCTAGAAAAGGCATGGATTCTTGGCTAACATTCAAGTGGCTTGAGCATATATGGTTACTGTTAAATGGTGGTTCTGACTACACTTCTGGACTTTTTGAGAATTATAGCGCAGATCTTGATTTTTGTGGTCTTACCTCTTTTGGCGCTCCTAGCAGGCTTCAAGGACTAGGCCCGCTTGCATCGACTCAAGTTATGAAAAACTCTATGATGAATTTTAATGGTGGACCTGTTACCTTTTCATCGGCAGAACTTAATATCCTTGCAAACAGGTTTGCGGGATATCTTGAGCTTGACGAAACTGGTACTTATAGTGGTATATGGTCTACCGTGAGTAATTGTGCTGAAAACTTTTTTGGTAGAAGGTTTTTAATATTTTTACCAAAAGAGCCGGGAGGAATAGAAAACAATCTTAAAATTTTAAAAGATAATGTTGATCAAATTCCTTCTTGGGAATTGGCAGATTCTGCTTGGGTGGATGAGTCTCCTCCTTATCTCGATAATCCGAGATATTATGACGAATCAGGCATGTTAAAACCTATCAATGTTTTTCCGAGCAACTGCTCTCTTGGCGGCGGTGTTGCCGAGCGATTTTCCGCTGGAGAAATAACCGGGATTGCAACGAATGAAAATGGTCCAAGTTTTCCGGCTGGCATAGAATGGTTGCAGCTTGGGTCTTTGGAGTGCGAATTAGAACCTTACGTTGTCGTAGACACCGGAGTTCAAGCGGAAAGCTCAGACCTATTTACCTCAAATAATTGGGGATTTCTGATGATGTCGATGTTTATATCGCAGGGGACTAGTCACCCTTGGGGCAAAGGTGTGGGCGGTTCTGGCCCTACTTCCGTTGCTTTTGGTCCAAGCGTCAAGGCTCCTGTCGCAATAGGGATACCGCAAAAAAGCCAGAGATACTCATGGGGACCTTGGTATCACGCAAATCATAAGAATGGAAAGCTAGATTTTATTTATGATCCAGAATTGGTTCCTCAGTCTTTTGGTAGTCAGCAAGCTATGTCAGAAATGGCTCAGTCTCAGGCTAATACCGGCGTTGCCACAATGGAAGAGGCTGAGAATGGAAGTTATGAGATAGCAGAATATCCTCAATACAATTTGGCTGATAGGCTCTTGGGTGCTGGTCCATACGTGACTAATATATCAATAAAGGTCGGAACTTCAGGTATTTCTACTAGTTATCGGTTCAATACTTGGACTCCAGATTTTGGCAAGCTGCAAAAATACAACCAAAATAGAATGTCTAGAATTTGGCGAAACAAAATGAATTCGCTAAAGGGTGATGGTTCTAGCGGTTCTGGGACGGGTAGCTATAGAACGGCCAGAGAAGAGATCCAGTCAAAGGATTACCCAAAGGTTGCTAATACGTTTAATCCAGAAACGAGCGCAATTATGGGTAGTTCTGGATGGGGGGAAGGTCTTCTAAGTACTGGACACCATGAAATAACTTCATCTTCCGCATCAACACTATATAGCTCCACGGCGGCAGATGCTGGCGTTGGTCCAAATTACAAAACCAGCTTCGGAAATTCTAAAGAGCAGTTTTATGCTGGCTACTCTTCTAATAGAGACAGAATCCCAAACCAATCGCTTCCATCTATACAAGACCCATCTATGGGTGGAGAGATGGTTACTGGAGAAAATCTGGCTAGCGCTGGATTCAATGTGTATCGCGCAGGAAGTTCCGATGGCGCTATTCTTCCTACTAGTAATGATCTAGATCCATATATGAACTATGGTATATTTGGAAATAATACTGGGGGAGGTGTTGTAGGAAATACACAACAACAACAAAACCCTGTTGAGCAATGGATAGATGATTGCGTGCATAAAGATTATTTATTCTTTGTATATGATATACAGAACAGCTTTCCAAACACTATTAGTCCATACAAAGCCAAGCTCAATGAAAGCTTTAGTGGGCAAGCTCTGAAAGATATGACCGAAGCTAGAGCCGCAGGTCTTAAAGGTCCGCTAGTTCTTAGTGGATGGGGTTTTGATATTGCGAATAACCCGGTTCCAAGCGACACCGATAATATTCGCAACTTCAATACACAGCTTCTTTGCAATAGAAAGAATTGGAAAACTGGTCCTGTCAAACTTATGTGGGATGAAGAAAGAAAAATTTGGTCTGGTGGACTAGAAACTTTGACGGGCGTTGTGTATGAGGACGACGTTGAGGCTCCACAAAGCCCAACACAGCCTACCACCTTTAAGTTAAAAGTTTTAAGGAAGGTGGATGCAGCTAAAGGAACTGAAAGCAGTCTAGACTACGCAGACCCACCTGAAGTTATTACTTGCTATAATCGAGATCCAAATTTCTCAATGTCTGCCGGTCCTAACTCTTACCTAACGGTTATGAGAATCAATTATGAATGGGTTCCTCTTGCTGGCGGTGCTACTGTTGGTGACATCGTATCATTTGAAACTCAAGAACCCGAAGAAGAATGTAAGCAAGATACTCATATTTGGTGGGTTAGCGTGCAGAGGGAGGGAAATGCCAATAGGCCGGGAATTACTGATCCTACAGAGTTTCCATCTGGAGGTCCGGGAAACTTTGACTGGAACGGTTTTGAGCCTAAGAAGCCCGAAAGACATGCTGACTACTGCCAAAACTCTGGAACGCAGGGCTTCGATGGAAAGAACGCTTGGAGAGCAAATACGGAAATTATTTATGAGGGTGAATCTTTAGATAATGTCGCAACTACGCCGGGAGAGGGTTTAAATAATCATTTCTGGATTATGAAAACATGTTATCCGTCCCCCGGAAACGCTGAAGCAACCCTTGAGGTTTGTGCCGGAAGCGAGTTACAGACGGGGCATTATTTTGGAATTAGAGACTCTTATTCAAATATAGATGGGGTCAATCCGCTGATAAATGAGACAGATGAAACCTTTGCTAGATACTTCTACTTTGTAGTTGATGGAGATGAGACTGGGGTTCCACAATTTTCAGACTATCCAACAAGTGCAGATTTTGCTGGCACCCCGGAAGAATTTATGGAGCTGCATGTTAAGGCTATACATATAAACAGTGATGATCCACCGTCTATTGTGGCTCAAAAAATACACTATGCTCTTTATGGCTCTGATATACCATTTACTTCTTCTGCTGATTGCGGAAAGGTTAAGATTACTCAAAGTCTTTCCGGGTTAACAGGCGATCAATCTAATGAGGGGTTGTCAAGTCTTCCTAGCTGTATGAAACTATCAAACTTTGCCGGAGGCGAGGGTTTTGATCCAGAGGCTTGGGGTGCCGCCAATTCAGGAAATTTGGTCGAGTGGATTAATTACGAGTCAGATGCATTGACGGATGGTACGTTCTTTCCAGAAAATGACTCTTGGTTCGGTTCTGATGGTGATTGGGCTGGACCTAACTATGGCGATGCTACTATTGGAAGTATTTATCACAATGGTTGGAACGGCACATATCAAACCCCAAACAGTTTAAGGTTGGACGACTGGGAGGATATGGTTGAGATGCTTCATGACATGTCTAGCTATCTGGGTAATCATGACTATACTACAAATGAGATAATCAATAAAATAACTGGCGAAGATCCGTTAACCGGCAAGCCTTGGCTTTCAGAGTGTGATGAAGATAACCGCAAATGCGAAGGAAGGCAGGATTTTTCATCAATTATTGGGCGCATCACTCAGTATCCATGTAACGTTACCGAGGTTCCCGGCGAAATATGTGTCAAAGAAAATGATGAAGGTCAATGGGAAGTAGATTCTGAGTCTGCCGACTCTGACGACTGTAGGGGGTATATTCAAATTCAAGATCCTATGGGGGCCTTCTTGAACAACAGATTTGCTAAGGATCTTAGGGGTCGCAGAGGGGTTGCGATGTATGTTTGGAATTATCAGCCCAACGGCCCATGCGGAGACGATCCAAATTATTATGATAGTCATTCAAATCCTAATTGTTACTGGATGATTATCTGGATGGATATGTTTGAAGAAATAGATCTAGTTAGCGATGTTATTATTGGGACTAAATCTATAACTATTGAAAAGAAGAAGGTGGACGTATGGAATTATTGTGACCTTGATCCTCATAGGATCGAAGGTGCCACTTGCGAATATGAAGAAGATGGAACAGATCCCGGCGGATCTCCAGCAGCATAGGTTATTTTATGACACATAGACACAGACCTAGATTAGTTCAGTTTAGTCGCGGCAAACCTCTTTTCACCGGAAAAAAGATTGAAGAGATGGAAAGAGGTCCTGCTGGAATGTTGGCTTTCACTCCGGCCTGCTGTTGTAATCAGGAATGTTTTCGCACTGTTATATTTGTCAGCATAGGCGTGGCTGGTAATACAGATGGTCCAATAGAGCCTCCAGATAGCCCCCCTATAAGGGAAGGGGCTAAAGTGTTATTTCATTATCATATTTATGATACTGTACCACTTAATTATGAGATTGGTCGAAACTATCATACTGAGGTTTGGGCTATTGAATATTGCTGGACTCAATGGGATCTGAATCCAGCAGATCTACTTAGCCCAGAAGAATCTTATTATGAAGAGCTTTTAGATTGGGCGTGTCTCACAGAAAAGCTTTGGTATTATGGCGCTAGCGACGAAGAAGAGTTGAATTCATTTTTTGCTCCCGGCGGAAAATATTTTGGGGCCGCTATGCCAACTTGCTCTCCTATTATAGAACATTTAGACGACCCTTGGTGCGAAGCTACATACCAAGATATAATCAACGAACACCAAAGCGGATATAATGAACTCACAGACTGTCAGTGGACGGATGAACTTTTATATGGCGGAGAGCAGCGATATCTAGATGGTGGATGTCCTCATTGCACATGCCATTTAAGCTGCTCTGATCCGTGTCCAGACATTACCTATAGAGGTACTGAAAAATGCTCTACTATTTATTTAATAGAAATTAGTGCTAACGGCATATCTGGAGCTGGGCCAACCGAGCCAGCCGACGATGACCCTACCGGTTATAACGGGAAATTTGGAACGGCGACTCTTGTGTGGCACGCCCACGCCTACGATCAGTATCCCGGAACGAATATTGGTAATTATTATCATACTCATTTTTGGGCCGTTGAGATATGCTATGAATGTGCAGATCAGTTTTGTGCAGAGACATCTTTTGAAGAATATTTAAATAACTGGGCTTGTAATTTACAGAAATCTTGGACTGGTTCAACAACCTGTACCTATAACATAGAAATAATACCAGACTATCAACGCAACCCATCTTATCTTCGTGGTATATTAGATGATGAGGTTGATGCCATAACGCAAATAACTTCTCCACCACCCGATACCAATCAAGCTATTGGTGAAGATCTTTATGGTCCAAATTTTGAGACGGATTGTATTAGTGATCAAAATACAGACGGTAGCGCATTTATTAGGGGAGGATAACGTGAAGATAACTAAAGAGATGATACTTGAAAATCTGAAAAAGAAAAAGGTGGAAATAAATATTACTTCTTCTGAATTTCCCAACCAGTTCTTTGAAGAGGGGGTATCGCAAAGGGTGGTTTTGCCCAGAGATACCGCTGTCATTACCGCGACTGATCAAGGTTTTATTAACGGTGCTTACCTTTTAGCTTGGACCGTCCTTAATAATACTGATACAGATTTTATATGTTATGATTTAGGCATAACAGACTTGAGAATGAAGAAACAGATGCAGTCTTGGGGCACTAAGTTTATTTTTATGAGACCGCCAATATCTAGAAACTATAACGGCTGGCAGACGCTAAATAAGCCTTGGTATATAGCTCATGCTCTACGTAGCTATAAAAACGTGCTATGGCTTGATGCAGATGTTTGGATCTATGGTCGTAACACTCTTGTTGAAATGCTTGAAATAACTAAGTCTGGTTTTTTTATACCAGATCATGGAATTCATTGCCCTGCCACAAACAGAAATGATCCTAAAATCTATAAGTTTGTTCCTAGTCCAAAAATAGAATGGGGGCAAAGGGCAGATAATTATTGGCCATGCGCGGGCGTTATTGGTTGTTCTGACAGAGATCAAGAAATTATAAATGAGTGGAAAAATAGATTGGTTACTTTAGATATTAATCGCGCAATAGATGGTCTTCCTTGGTTTGATCAGGGTGTAATACAAGACATTATTGATTTTGAATTACAAAATGGTTATGTCTGGAACAATCTTAATGCACATAGAAATGGAGACCCTTGTCGGATTTTTACACAGTCCTATAGTGGTTTTTCTAATATATATCATGCTGGCGGTCAGATCAAACCTTGGAGAAATTGGCTAAATTTAAACTGGCCAAACCCTAAAACTCTGCGTTGGAAAAAGGAATTTGTTCGATGATTGCGAATAGTATTAAGAAAATATTGATTATTACTCCGTTTAAATGTGGCTCTAGTACATTGTCTCAATTAAGTGGAACTCCTTACACCTACATGTTATACGGACCTGCAAACCTTTACAATATAGAATCCTTTACTGTACACTCACCATTCGTTCCTATTGAGTTTTATGGTTATCGCAGAATCATTATTTGTAGAGACCCTTATGAAAGAGCTTCCTCTATGTATTTTCAGCACACTAGATGGACAAAGAAAAATAACTTACCCGAAATAGACATTGATACTTATATTGATGAAAAACTTTTGCGTATGGACCCAAACGCCCCAATGCTTTTACCTATATCTAAACTATATCAAGCATCTAATTGGGAAGAATTCTGGAGGCTTGAAGAGTTAGATGAGCGAATTTTAGAAACGTTTGGAATTACTATTGGGCGCCAGAATGTTTCGCCTAATACGATAACTTTAAACAATGAGCAAAAAAGAAGATTGAGACCTTGGGCAGAACAAGATTGTGAAAATTTTAACTATGAGGTATTTTAAATGGGGTGTGGATGCGGAAAAAAACATAATACCAATCCTGTAAAGAATAAGGTTGTTGATGCTAGCCTTCCCGTCGTTGGTTCTTCTCCAGAGCCTTATCCGGTGGTAAGAAATTCTATATCCTCAAGTCCTAATTATTATTCTAAATATAGAACTAATGTTTGTGCTTCTTGTGAGTTTAATAAGGGTGGCATATGCGAGAAAATAGCAGAAAGATCAAACTCATATAGGGCGCAGGTGCTTAATGGAGTAACGAGAAAATCTTTAGCTTGCCCGATTGGTAAATGGCCAGCAATTGCTATTGAATGTCCTTTATGTAGTCGTTTAGAGGTTATTCCAGAAAGATACAATATATGCAATCAGTGTAGACAGAAAAAATCTTCGGGCAATATTAGAAACCTAAATGCAAAAAGTAAAAAACATCTATGCTACTTAATGGATGCTGAAGATGGTGGCAGGATAGGGTATCATCTAAATAGAATAATAAGAGAGTCGGATACTTTCGATGGGCAGTCAATATGTTTTTTCACCACTAAAGATCAAGATATAATAGATAGGTATACTCCAGCTTTGGAAAAATATTTTGATAGTATTATTTTTAGTAAGAGAAACATATATGCGATGCTGGGGGAAATGGATATAGATTATCAATATGACGTTATTTGTTTCGCTCACTCTAAAATTTTTAGCGATGTACCAGAAGTTAATAATTTTGTCACGGATGTAATGTACGAAACAGTTTTCCATAACTGGGACGAGATTTACAAAGCTATGGGTAACAAGTATTATTGCGCGGGGGCGTTTCAGGACGACTTTAATGGAAATCAAAACAAATGGTCTTTTTCTGGCGGCTTTTTTTGGGCTAGAGCATTTTATATGGCTAGAAAAAATTGGCACATCGGCGGTGCTGGGGATTTTGGTCAATACCTTGGTCATCATTTCAAGAAAGAGGAGTCCTACTGCACGTTCGGAGATGGGTACAATATACGAACCGCAGACCATAACACTATTATGCTAGATATTGCTGCGGATTTTAAAAAATGGAAACAATAAAAGTCTAACAATTCAATAAAATGTGTATTCATATTTAACTAAAGGAGAAATTATGGCTACAATCGACTTTCAAATTAAATACAACTCAGCTATGGTTGCTGGTACACCAAGCCTGCATGGTTCTGGTGTTGCATTTTTTGGGCCTACTCAAGGTTCGTCTGTACAAATAAATAGTTATCAGGACTCGACTTATATCTCGAATGGTAACGCTACCACTATACAGGGACAGGCAAACAACAACAAGTTCATTGATGGTGTTTATCCAAGTGGAATGTGTACGATAAACTCTACTGGCACCGAGTACACTGTTGGACTGAGTGGCATTAAGAGCATGGAATGTGCTGTTGGTATCAGATTCGGCCATACAAGCGCTGTAAACACTCAGAACTGTCAGCTTAGAGTGTATGATAGAGATAATATTAATTCTCCTGCTAGTGGAGTAAATACCAAGGTTGCAGAAATTGTTAACTTTAATGGTTCAACCTATAACGATCAAGGTTCTCAAGGTGTCGCTTCTTCTGTTGTTGGTAGTGGCGATGCTTTTTGGTGGGGCGAAGAATGGCCTAGCGAAATGTGCATTACTCAAAACTATTATCAAAACAGTCTTGGGGCACAATTCTACAATGGTCTAGAGACTGACGCTGCTGTTAATGGTGATCAAAGGCTGAGTGCGGCAGGCGTAACCGATAATGATCTCTCGGTTGGAGGATCTGGAATAATTGTTCCTCTACTTGATTCTCCGGGTAGTGGTCAACGGGGCTTGGCCGAGATTACCGATAACACTACTGGCGCTGGAGTTGTTCCCGGAATGATGTGGCCAAAATGGACTCAGTATGTGGATTCCACCAAGCAAACAGCTTTAATGGGTTCTAGCAATAATTTTGGCAATGGTCATGCTGCTGCCAATATTGGTAACACCTATGGCGGAACTGGACTTCATACACATCACACTTGGTGCGTAGCTCTGTCTGCCAGCCCACTATCTTTAGGGTCAAAAGAGCAATATGGTATTTATGTATCCCTAGAATATCTGTAATTTTGACTCTATCTGCTATTAGATAGCAAAAAACCCCGCCGTGAATTATCGCGAGCGGGGTTTCTTTTTTGAGCCTTATTTGAATATTATTCAACCTGTTTGGTTTTATTATTCCATTTGGTCCAACCTTTATCTGGTAGCCAGTTGCCCTCACCATCTTTGCGTTTTGGGAACAGTCCGCCACCCTTCTTGTTTACACCGAAGGATAACTTTGCACCACAGTCGAGACATCTCAACTCGTAGTATTCATTTCCATCGTTTTCGCGAACAACCCATCTTAGGTTTTCGCTTCCGCATTTACCGCAGGCAGATTCTCCAAAAACTTCTTCCAGAGAGGATAGCTGTTTAACAATATCCTTTTGTGTTTCTCCTTCAAAAGTAATGGTTAGACTGCCAACCTTTTTAGTTACTTCCATCATTACCTCCAATTATTGTTATATCCCTTAATACTTTTTGGGATTTCTTTAGACTGGTTTTGATACTCATTCAAAACTTTAATCATTGTACATGCTTTACTCTTAGTGATATCTTCTATAGAGTCATATGTCTCCTTTCCCTGATTAATAAACTTTATAACATCTACATCTACATCTTTACACTTTACATCAATAAAGTTGATTTGTGGATTCGTAATTGGGTCTTCTTCTTTCCATTCGCCGCTTGTTGGTTTTGAGGCGATAGACTGACGAACAATAGCAACCACATCCTTGTTTCTCGGAATCTCTTCTGCGGCCACACAGCGTACTTTAAGAGCCTTTCTCAAGCACCGACCTTCAGCCTTTGTGCTAGCTGTAGCGGCGGGATGTGCGCAGAACAGATCGTCTGAGTTACCATGCCAGCAGTCAGCAACGTCTCCGTATGTTCTTAGCTGTCCAGAATTCATCCAGTCAATTATGACCTCAAAAGCGACAGTGGCTCTACCGGGACCGTTTGGATCATCAGACGCGATAATCGTTGTTGGTCTGCTGACAATAATATCTCCGAGAAGTTGTTCTGCCACTCGACGAAGACCAATGGTAAGTGGGTTTCCATTATACATTTCTGAATCTAGAAACTGATCCATAACGTAATCATGCCATCCATCAGAACCATATTCAGGAATATCAGACTCCTGCACTTGAGTTTCTACATCTTGATTCTCAACATCGTCTTTATCAAATAAATCTGTACTTAAAGTCATTTTATCTCCAATTCTATGAATCTGTCCTTCTTGTCAGGGAACCTTTCCTGAATCCTAGTTACTTGTTTATCTATCTTGTTCCAAAGTTCTCTGGCCGACTTTTGTGAGAAACCTTTCAATAGATATTTAACCCTTATAACACAATAACCTTTAGAAATCAAGGCGCCATTTTTAATAGAGTCAAGTTTAATGGTCTCTTTCAGTCTTTTCTCGCCAAATATTGGCAAGAAATGTTGTGGCCCATCTAATTCTATTATAGTCTTCAGTCCGGGTAAAAACAAGTCAATCTCGTACTTGCCCGGAATTAAATTCTTTTTATGCATAACCACATCAATGTTCTGATCTTGTAGCCTTTCGTAAATATATCTCTCTGCCTTAGAGCCTTCAGAGCATGTTTTTTGCAGAGCTTGACCAGCCTTTTCCATCATATCCCTACGTTTGTCGGCTGGCATTTGATTCCATCGCTCTCTGGCCTCTTCTGATATTTGGTCTCTTTGTTCATCTGTCATGTTTTTCCAATTCTGATGAACCCCTTCGCTAATCTTGACTTTTTCTTCTTGGGTTCTTCTTCTGCCTTTCGTTGGATGTTTGTTTCTGCCGCTTTCCATAGCTAACTTTTGAGCGTCAGATCTGCTTCTTATTTGTACGCCATGCTTCTTTAGTATTCTTTCTATCTTTTTGGGATATGTTCCCAGCTCTTTGGCGATAGAATAGGTGCTATGATTGTCCTCATACCTACTAACAATATATTCTTCATTGATAGACATTATTACCTCATTATATTTAAGAGTTGGTCTTTATCCCAATCCTCCACAATGCCACAAACATCCCTGTTGCAAAAATTATTAATAACTCCTGCGTGCGAATTGCTTCTAGCGATAAGATTGATCTTTTTATTAGACATAATTTTAATTGTTTCACTGTAACTAGCCGGATTATTTAGCCACTCAAGATCCCAAATGTATAAGAACTTCTTAGTGATGCCTGTACATTCAAGCAGCTGATTGGCTGTACTAATTGATGTAGCAATACATGATCCACTAAATTGTGGAAGAAATGTAACTATAGGGCATGAGAAGCATGGGTCTGTAACTGGTATGGTTACATTATTTACGAACACACTACAAGAATTACTACAATCTTCTGAGAGTTTATTAAATTCTTTCACGAGAAAAAAATTACATTGAGATGGTCCTAAATTTTTTACGATGGCTGCTATATTCATTTTGTATCTGCTATCTCCTTTGTGATTTCCGTAATAAGATTTATTTCTTCATTAGTTAGTTCTGGATACGATGGAAGAATTACTATTTCTTTATGTAGCCCTGTTGCATTTGCATGAGTTCTCCCCGCCATGCTGTGTAGGAAATCTAAATGCTTATGATGTTTAAAAGAATAAAACATTGGTCTGGTTTCTATATTATGGGAATCAAAAACACGTTTGTTGTCTTCATAAGACTTAGATCCAACAATTCTCACACCATACATCCATCTAGAGTGTTCATAGACCACCTTTTGTGAAATTATATTTGGATGATCTTTAAACGCTTCATTATACTTCAGAAACAATACCTGTTTTCCGCCATATATATTATCCCACTCTTCTAGCTGGCCCAGCAGTAGTGCAGCTTGAATATTGGTCATCCTATAATTATAACCGAGTTCATCATGAATATATCTTCTAGATGTTTGCCCTTGCCCCTTTAGCTTGGTCAAGAATTTAAAAATATCTTCATCGTCTGTCAGCACAGCTCCACCTTCCCCACTTGTCATGTTTTTGTTGCCAAAAAAAGAAAGAGAGGCACATAGTGATTGTTTCTGCTTAGTTTTTCCAAATAGTGTTTCGCAAGAGTCCTCTATGACTGGGCACTCAATGCCGTTTAGTGGCATGATATTTCCGAGGTTGTGAACAGCCATAATAGCGTCACCTTCTTCGTATTTTGGAATACGCATATTCCAAGTTTCTGTATCTAGATCTACGGGCTGTAGTACCCATTCATTGTCGTCGTATAGCAACGAATTATAAGCGGCTACATAGCAAGCACTTGGCAAGAACACTCTTTTGGTTTCAGGATGCCACCTTTTAAGAACTTTTGCGCATAAGTGAGTAGCAGATGTTCCATTATTCACTAAGACTACATATTTAGATCCTGTGCGCTTCTTGAGTTCTTCTGTAGCTCTCTCTACATATTCTCCAATAGAAGAAATCCAGCCGCTATCTATTGCGGCTTTTGCGTATTCTGCTGATCCCTTTGGTATATATGGCTTATAAATTGGTATCATAAGATAATTCCATTAATATAATACTATCACTTAAATCATATTTATACTGAAATCCATATCTTTGATATAAAGAAATGGCCGACTTGTTTGACTTATCCACTGACAGCCTGATAGTTTCGCTGCTTCTTCTCTTCAGTATTTCCTCAATTAGGATGCGCCCAATACCAAAACCAATCCATTTATCAATAAGGCAAACTCCTAGCCATGTGTTATCTCCTTCTTTATCTAAATGAGCATAACCAATTAACTCATTTCTCCATTTTAATACTATTGTAGCTTCATGGCAAGATATAGCCGTGTAGATATCTCTTGAGTTAAAATATCTAAAAGTCTCTAGAGATTTTTTACACTTAGACAAAAACTCATCAATAAGCTCAATATTTTTTTTGTCTACATCAATAATGCTATACATTGGCCACCATAATATCATTTGGCGCAGAAATACTATCTATATAGTATAGCTTGTATTCGTTATTGATCTCCATGACCTTTTTTTCTACGTCTGACTTTTTTAAGTTGTCCCATTCTTTAGTGTCCATCATTCTCACGTCATCAATTAAAATTACGTGGTCGTTCCGCTTTAGAGATTTAATTTGATTTAATTCTTCAATAAGGGGGATGTCGTGATAGTCATGACCATCAAGCCAGAAAAGCATTTTCTCTTCAATATCCTTAATTACGTCAAGTAGACAGGCTCTTGAATCTCCAAAAAATAATTTAACTCTATCGTCGCCCTCAAATCTTTTTACAGACCCCCGATATAGAAGATCATTATTTTCAAAACTAATAACCTTAGAAAAGCCAGAGTCTAAAGCCTTCTGTACGCCATTGCCAATATTTGTTCCGGTTTCAATAAAAACACTAGCGTCTGACTTGATTGATTCTAAATCAATGCTCGCCAAGGTTGAGATTGTTTGTAGTGCTGGATTATTTTTATACATTCCTCTCATACAGTTCTCCTTAATATGTTTTATGTTTTAGCTGTACGAACTTTTTAAGATCTGTTTCGCCAGCCGCTAGAGCTTCTAATATTTCTACAAGCGTGACATCAATCTCATCAATCAATTGATTTCTCTGAAAATTCAAATCGCAGCATTTCTTAATAGATTCATATAGATCTTTTTGTTTGTCGTCGCTTTGCGTGAAAGCTTCCTGAAATTCTTCAAAAGACATGCGGCGAGCTTCATAAAGAAACTCTTGATTATTCCACATTTTCATATCTACAGTTATTAGTTTGTCAATCAATCCACCAAACGTATCAGACATTTAATATCCTTTCTGTTATTGTTTTTACAGTATTGTTACTTAAATCGAAGTATGGATAAAGATCCTTGGTAAAAAATTGCACCTGTGTTCCGCCAGATATAGCACTCGTACTTCTTAGTCCTGAACATCTAGTATGGTCTATAAAGTATATATTACATTCTGCGCAAATCAAGGCTAGTAATGCAAGTCCACACGACTGAGTTACAAGCCCTTTGCAATTATTATGTTTAATCAGAGCGGTATAGTCTTTTAAGGAGTCTAAATAGTAAAATCCATGCTGTTTGCAAAATTCTTCATTATGTCTACCGGCAACATATATCTTATACTTGTCTTGAATATTTTTTGCAATATCAAGAAAGAATGATTTATCACTATTTCTTTGATCTGCCCAGTCTCTATTCCTTATAGCCATAACAACAAATTCCTGCTCAGGATTTATCGCTCCACTTAGGTCAAATCCATTAAATATAAGTTCTCTATCTTGTTTGGCTCTGTGGTATTTCACCTGACCCATATTACTCTCAGAACCGATAGTGAGATAGTTTCTTGTGCAGTCAAATATTATATCTGTTTTATCAATCTGCATCTTTGAGAAATCTTCATAAGCTATAACATTATCATAGAATGAAGAATACATAAACATTCTATCTCTAGTTGTAATAGCCGCAACCTCTCTAGAATCTAGAATATTTTCATTAACAAGTTTTATAAATTCAAACCTACTACTAACAATCTCCCAGCCTAGCTCAAAGTATTTAGTTATATCGGTATTGCATTGAGAATCGTTTCCCGGAACTCCTAGTATGTCATTTTTAGATAATATGAAATATTTCACGACTGCTCAAGAACCCTTTCTATAATACATTTTGCTGTCGAGTCTTCAAGATTATAATAGGGCGTAAGCCCTTTAGAGAAGAAGTGGATCGGTTTACCCCCAGAGATTGCATTTAGTCCATTTATATCGGACGCTCCGGCGTGATCTACTAAATGAATATCTGTTTCTGCACAAGTTAGAGCTAGCACGGCTAGTCCCGTAGATTGTGTAACCAAACATCTACAGTTTTTATTCTTAATGAGTGAAACATAATCTTTGAGTCTTGGAACATAGTTTATACCATTCATTTCGCAAAACTCTTCATTTCCTTTTCCTGCAACATAAATGGGAAATTTATTCTTTATACCATCAACAATTTTTTGATAAAAGGAAACATCACTATTACGATCTGAGCACCAATCCCTTTTACGGATGCACATTGTAACAAAGGGTTCTTCTGGTTGAATCGCTCCATCTAGATCGAACCCATTAAAAATTAGGTCGAAATCTTTATCTTTCCTTACATACTCTAGTGTCTTTGGATTGATGAAGGCTCTAAAATTAGCGAATCCAAAGTAACTTTCATGTCTTGTTGGCCAGTCTCCACATATATCTTCTTGTGGCACATTGAGTTTCACAAATTCATCATATGATATGACGCTATTGTAGTACTTTGTGTAAAAGAACATTCTATCATCAATGGTGACTAATGTAATTTCATTCTCATTAAGGCAACCCTCATTATACAAACATATAAGATCAATGCGACTCCCGACAACCTCCCATCCAAGTTCAAAGTATTCTTTTAAGAGACCCGAATCATCTCCTTGTACGCCTTTGTTTACATTTTTTCCTAATATCAAATATTTCATTAATTCTCCTTAAAGTATACGTACTTATTATCTGGGTGGGTGTTTGGTCTTTCTGCGATATAATCTATCTTTTTATTCTTGACGAACTCGTATAGCTCGCAACCGTTCCAAGCTAGAAAACCATTAGAGCAATATGGTTGAATGACATATTTCTCATAATTTAATCTTACAGAATCTGGAAGTTCGCTAAAAGCGTAGTTGCTAATCAAGAAACAATCTTTCTTGATCTGTATGCTATCAATATTGATACCATGAGCATATAGATATCTATATTGCAAATCTTGAGCTTCTGCTAGATCATATATCACATATGAGTTTATTTTTAATTCAAAAAGATGAGCTAGTTTATACATAAAAAGGCAAAGACCGCCGTATCCACCACCTATTTCTACTATATTGAGTTCTGCTATATCTATCGCTTTTATGAAATCTAAAACAAGCATGGATTGGTATAGATATCTTAGGTTTGTTGGCGAACATTCGCAAAAACCTTTAAAGTCATGTTTTTTAGGCTTTCCAATTTTATCATTTTGGCAGCACAGGTCAATAATCATATCCTTGTTTTTGCTGAAAAGTTCTGCAAACTCTTCTTCTGCAAGCGATAAGTATTGATACCCTTGAGCAAAGTCAACATGCTCTAAAACATAATTATATCTTGGGTCGGATTTGAAAAACATGTCTTCTTGATTTAGTGACAAGTTTTCAACGATACACTTTTTATAATATTCATATATGCTCATACTAAAGCCTCTAATATATTTATCTCTGTGTGAGGACACTGAACCTTTCCTATGTTTAGTTTATCTATGTCTACTCTTTTTCCAGATTTAAAAAATTCCAGTAATTCTTTTTGACTAGCACAATAATTATCTCCAGATCTATTGTTATGTGTTTCTTGCACTTTGTTATTTGGACTGTTTATAACAACGCTTTTCGTTGGCGCTACTATGCCTTCTGGAGTGCTCGTCCAGAATCTTTGTAGTGCCGATTCAAATTCATTAGGGGTGTTTTTCCATTTGTAAATACCCTTTATATATATAAGCTCGGAAACCATTTTTTGTATATCTTTCTTTCTGAAGATATGTCCATCGACAGACAGCGAGTAAGACCAGTAACTTCCATATGTCGTGCTAGTTTTACGGGCTAAAACAAAATTTTGATCTATCCTATGAATGATGGGATTAATTTCTGGATAAAATTGTCCGTCTGAACACTGTCTTTTAACGATATTCAGTCCAAGCCTTAAAGATATGCAAGATACTAAATCCATGTTAAATATTTCTTTTATTTTAGCTTCGCCTATTTCTATAGGGCGATATAAGATGCAGTCATCTGTGAAGAACGATATAAAATTATTTTTAGATTCTGTTAGAATAGAATGGTATACATCTTTAAATAAGCACGATCCTTGATCCCAAAACTCACATTCGTTATATGTATCTCTTAAAGACATATACTGTTTTTTATAATCTTCATTAGAACAGTCGTAAATGATGACCGCTCTAGAACATTCTTTGAAGTTTTTTCTAATTGTCCGTAAACATAGATCTAATTGTAGAGGTCTATCTTTACTGAATATGATCGAAGTAATCAACAAATTTTTCCTTGTTATTATTGTACCAACTTATTGTATTTGATAATCCTCTCGCTAGTCCCGTTCGAGCCTGAAAACCTAGCGCTTCACATGCTCTAGACGTGTCTAAACATCGTCGCGGCTGCCCATCCAATCCGTTTGCATTGAATAAGACATCACCTTCATATCCCATAATTGACGCTATCTTCTCGGCTAGAACAGATATTTTAAACTCTGCTCCTGTTCCAATATTAATTGGTTCAGGGGTAGTGTCTGTGTCTATTGCCAGCCTAATGGCTTCTGCGCAGTCGTCCACATAAAGAAACTCTCTGCTGGCATTTCCGGTTCCCCAAAGTTCTACAGAGCTTTCTTTGTTCTGAATGGCTTTACCAATCTTTAATATAATGGCTGGAATAACATGACTAATGCTTGGGTGAAAATTATCATGCGGCCCATACATATTTACAGGAATAAGATTAGTACAGTTAAGTCCATATTGAGCATTATACGCCGCGAGCATTTCCATAAGAGCCTTTTTAGCGATTCCATACGGAGCATTTGTTTCTTCTGGATAGCCGTTCCAAAT
>Ga0181601_10000297_pt1 | contig 39936 bp, 36 predicted proteins | sample 041ome_8_FD_133020 | JGI IMG/M metagenome (GOLD analysis project Ga0181601, IMG submission 133020) | Coastal salt marsh microbial communities from the Groves Creek Marsh, Skidaway Island, Georgia - 041407BS metaG (megahit assembly) | ecosystem: Environmental > Aquatic > Marine > Intertidal zone... | reverse complement strand
GAACAGGGGTGGCGCAACCGGTTTCCCAGAAATAGCCACGAACACCGGCCCAAGCAGATCTCTGATTTTGATGCCCAGCGCCTCCGCCAGCGCGACAAACAAACGATTCAAGCTGTCGTGGTGCCAGTCGCTCAATGCCTCGGCACGCCAGACAACAAACTGAAGCAGCCGTTTGATATCGTCAACAGACTGTTGCTTGGTATTAAATGCCGACTCGTCATAACTCGGCAGTCCATCCACCAGAAATGCGGCCATGGGCCCGACGTCGGAAAACACATCGACCCGCTCTTTAATCAACGGAATCATCTTCAGCAGGTTCTCACGATTGTAGGCCCACTCAATGATTTTGTCGGCAAAGGCCTCATCACTCAAGTCCTCTCGAAGCCAGCGGCCGTTCAGCCACTTGAGCTTGGCAATATCAAAAACAGGCGCACCCAGTGATATACGGCTAAGGTCAAATTGCTTGATCATCTCATCCAGAGAAAACTTTTCTTCGCCATTGGGCATGCTCCAACCCAGCATACCCAGATAGTTGAGCACAGCCTCAGGCAGAAACCCCATTCGCGCATAGAAGCCAATACTGGTGGGGTTTTTGCGCTTGCTCAACTTGCTCTTGTCAGGATTTCGCAACAAGGGCATATGAATAATTTCCGGCATCTCCCAGCCAAAATACTGATACAGCAAAACATGCTTGGGGGCGGAGTTGATCCACTCCTCGCCACGAATAATATGCGTGATCTCCATCAGATGATCATCGACGACGACGGCTAAGTGATAAGTCGGATTACCGTCTGTTTTAAGCAAAACCTGCATATCAATCTGCGACCAGTCGATCTCGATTTCGCCACGCAGCCGGTCCTTGACGACGCAGGTACCAGAACTTGGCACTTTCATGCGAACAACATGGGCTTCCTTGGCCAGCCGAGCAGTGACTTCCGCCGCCGGCAAGTGCATGCAATGACCATCGTAGCGGGCGGTTTCTCCTCTTTGCATCTGTTCTCGCCGCATGTCATCCAGCCGCGCAGTGGTACAAAAGCAGGGGAATGCGTGCCCTCCATCGACCAGCGTCTGAACATAGCCGCCATAGATCGACTTACGCTCGCTCTGACGATAGGGCCCATAGGGTCCGCCTTTGTCGGGCCCCTCGTCCCAATCCAGGCCCAGCCAGCGCAGAGAATCAAGAATCTTGGTTTCAGACTCGGTTGTACTGCGCGCAACATCCGTGTCTTCAATGCGCAGCACAAATTCACCACCGTGCTGGCGCGCAAAGCACAAACTGAACAGGGCCATGTAGGCGGTTCCGACGTGGGGATCACCGGTAGGTGACGGTGCGACTCGAGTTCTGACTTTTCTGGCTTCCATAACAAGACTTCCCTGACTGACTTCCCGGCCGATAGGCATACCGGCGAATGGGTGAATACATGCAAAAGGCCACAGATGTTACACTATTCGCTGACGAAGATTAATTGTGATTCTGACATGCTTGATAGATCTCTTCTTGATCCGCAGCCCGCGGGTTCTCATTTGCCGAGCGAAACTCTTGGGTCGCCGATCGCGGCTGCACCTCTGGATCGCACCCTCAGCCTTGCGCCAATGATGGGATGCACTGACAGGCACTGCCGCTATTTGTTTCGGCTGCTCTCGCCCAACACTTTGATGTACTCGGAAATGTTAGTCACTGGTGCGCTGCTGCATGGCAATGCGGCGCATTTTCTGCGCCACGCCGGTGACGAACCCTGTGCGCTGCAATTGGGCGGCAATGATCCCGAGGCGCTGAGGGCCTGTGCTCGAATGGTCGAGGATGCCGGTTACCAGGAGGTTAACTTGAATGTCGGCTGCCCAAGCGACCGGGTTCAGTCTGGCGGTATCGGTGCCTGCTTGATCGCAAGACCCGAGCTGATCGCCGAGTGTGTCGCGGCCATGCAGGCCGAGGTCGACATACCCGTCACGGTCAAGACTCGAATCGGCATCAATCAGCAGGACAGCTATGAACACTTTCACCATTTTATTGCAACGGTGCGGAAAGCCGGCTGTCGAATCTTTATTATCCATGCCCGTAAAGCGATTCTCGGCGGTCTCTCTCCCAAGGACAATCGTGAGATCCCACCCCTGAAATATGATTATGTCTACCGCATCAAGGCGGATTTTCCTGACTGCCAGTTTATTCTCAATGGCGGTATCAATGACACGGCGACGGCTCTGGCCGTCCTGCCAAAGGTCGACGGCCTGATGCTGGGACGAGCACCTTATGCTAACCCCTATTTGCTCGCTGAACTCGAAGCAGCACTGTACCAACATCAGTCTATGGACAGGCTGACGGCACTGGCCGACTACACGGATTATATGGCGCGAAATATCGAGGCTGGAGAGCCTTTGAAACACATGGTCCGCCACCTGCTGGGCTGGTTTACCGGGATTCGCGGAGCTCGCAGTTTTCGTCGCCATCTCAGCACGCATATGTTTGAAGCCGGTAGTGGCACGGAAGTACTGCAGCAGGCGCTGCAGCAAGCCGGATTAGACCAGAACGCCGAGGCGGCTGAATCCTTTGCCGAGCAACAAGCCAGGCTGCAGCGTGGTTAGCAAGAACAAGGTTCTGATAAAGGGCTTCTAATAAAGGGCTTCCAATAAAAGGCTGCGATATGTTCGAGAAGATTAAGCGTTTTTTTGACGAAAATATTTTACCCACAAACAAGGGCACCAGCGGTGACCGACCAGATCGAGCGCTGCAGTTCGCAATGGCGGCTTTGCTTCTGGAGCTGGCGCGCGCCGACTTTGACTCGCAGGACCAGGAGCGAGACCTGATAATGACGCTGCTACGAGACAGCTTCGGCCTCGAAGAAACAGAATTGTTGGAGCTACTGGCCCTCGCAGGTGCTGCCTCCGATGAGGCCAATGATGTGTTTCAGTTTACCCAACTGGTGAATCAGCACTTCAGTCACGACGACAAGATAAAACTCATAGAGCAACTCTGGCGAGTTGCCTTTGCTGATGGTCGACTGGACAAGTATGAAGAGCAATTTATTCGCAAGCTGTCGGGATTGCTCCATGTCGCTCACTCAGATTTTATCAAGGCCAAACTCAGGGCTCGAACACCTGCGGACTAGACAAGACCGCTGGTGGCCGAATGCTGTTTTTCAGCGCGTGTTTTACAGGAAGCGGGTTATACAGAGAGCGATTTATACAGAGCTTGTCACAGAAAGCTTGTCACAAAAAGCTTGTCGCGATGCGCGTCAGTCGCTGTGAGACCGCAACATTGAGTTGGTCTCAGCCAGCGACTCTGGCCTGCCTGTGTCGCTGGTTGCATTCATGGGCCTGCTCCTCTTCAAGCGCGGCAACCAGATCCTTAAAGGCCAGCAGGTTATTTTCGTTCAGCGCCATTAGCGTTTTGTGGGCATCCAGCACTTGCTCTCGAAGGACGGTGTCGGGAACCATCTTTGCCGGCAATTCACCCAGCTGTTCGCAGCTGTGCTGAGCGTCATTATCGACTACAAAAATCTTGTCAAAGCCCATGCTGAGCAGTACGCGGGTGATATCTTCATTGGTCGATACGATGGTGGGAAAGGTGTTGAACTGGTCTTGACTGCGAAGGGATATCTTGGCGAGCAATCCGAGGCTGGTGCTGTCGATGCCGGTGGTCTCTCGAAGATCGATAATGATGGCACTGACGCCTCGATGTTTATCGATACTGGCGAGGAACGTCGCGATCGTCGGGCCAAGACAGACTCGCACATCACCCACAAACTTCAGGACTTGGACACCATCCTGATCAGCAAAAAGTATTTTGCTCATACTCACTACCCAGTCTTTGTCACTGTAAAAATCGCGATGTCATCGGGTATGTCGGCGACATCACTTAAGCCTAACTTTTCCGCGAGGCAGTCTAACTCTCCACCGGTAGAGTTTACCAGTGATACCAGTTGTTTTTCTTTGGCTTGCAGGCTGTCTTGAGGCATGATTTCAAACACTCCGTCGGAAAACATCGCCAAGGTAAAGGTTTTAGGCAGGGCCTGCTTGTGCTCCGCATAATCTGGTGAAGCCATGATGCCTAGAGGCAACCCCCCCAATTCGAGATACTCAGCCCCCTCAGCGTCAGAAAAGATGGTCCCGGGAAAGTGAGCAGCATTGCTGTAACTCAGCATTTTACGGTCTTCACTGATCAAGCCGAGAAACAAGGTGACGTGCTGCTCCAGACGATCCTTCAGGAGTTCCTGATTAAGCCAGCTCAAAATTTCATTCGCCGCAGTGATCTCGAGCATTTCATACTCACTCACTAACTGCTGGAACAGGCCCTTGAGAATCACAGTGACTATCGCACCTGCTGCGCCATGGCCAGACACATCAGCGATATAAAACAACAGACGTTGATCCGGCAACTCGAAGTAATCGATGGAATCGCCGCTCAGGATCAGCGAGGGATGAATCAGATGGGCAAAGGTTAAATCATCAAATACCTGCGGTGTTTCTGGCATCAGACCCCGCTGAACGCGAAATCCCGCCTGCTGGTCCTGCTCAAGAACCTGGAGGCTCTCCAGTAAAATCTTGTTGGTTTTCGCCAGCGCTTTCTCGTTATTGAGTCGGCGCTTTAGCTCGCGCTTACGTTTGATGGTGTCCCGCAGCACATAATTCATAATCGCTGGATCACCCAGGGGCAGCGTCAGAAATCCATCCGCGCCCTGCTTGAGACATGGGACCACTCGCTGCACCGTTGACGCGTTTGCCAGCAAGACAATGGGCAATCGAGGAGACTGCTTGCGCAGATTCGCCAGGGTGGATTCACAATCGATAGCAGTACTCGCCAGGGAAACCAATAGAATTTCAGGCCGACTGCCCTGAAGATGGCAGAGGCAATCCTCTTCGGTCGCGGCATGAATGACTTCAAATCCGCTATCGTCGAGTAAAGCACCGATGTTGTCCTGGGCGCCTGCCGCCTGACTCAGCAGTAGCAGCTCACCACTTTTGACTTTCATTAGCAACGCTCACACGTAGGCCAAATATCTGGAAAAGACTCTACTCTTAAATTTCAATGTTTACCAGTAGTTAGCGCTGATATTTAGTGTTGCTTCTGTATTTGGAGGCGCGCTCCGTTTGAGGCTACTCGGCGACTGACAGCCTGGTCGATACTAGAAATCATCGAATTCATCTATGACTCGACCGTCGTTCGTCAGATAATGACGCCGCTGCAAATATGCATCACGGTAAAACACATAACGGTCGCCAAAAACGATCCCCTCGGCACTGAGAAGTTCTGCTCGAAGATCAAGTAGCTCAACCCCCAACAGGATGTTGCGATGGGCCACCGGTTTATAATACCGCAACGGATCCAGGCGACTGTCAAGGGGTCTACCCAAGGCATCCGTGACCGTCGATGGTCCTAAAAACGGCATCACCAAGTAGGGTCCTGGCGGTATCCCCCAAAATCGAAACGTCTGACCAAAATCTTCCGGATAAGCGCGCAGCCCTATGTCGGTCGCAGGATCCAGCAAGCCTCCAAGCCCCACGGTTGAATTAATCAGAAGCCGACCGAGACTGACCAGGGCCTGTTTGATCTTGGCCTGAAGCAGGTTGTTGGCGGTATTATCTATCTCTTCAAGATTGCCAAAAAAATGGCCGACACCCTGTTGCAGAACTTCCGGCACACCTTGCTTATAACCCTTGGCGACGGGCTTTACCAACAAGCGGTCAATACCCTCGTTGAATCCGTGAGTAGCTCGATTGATGCCCTCCAACGGATCAGGATTGTCTTCAGCGGCGAAAACCGACTGCACCAGCCCCAATTGCAACGTAACCAACAGAAGCCAGACGACTTTCAAGAGACGCTCCTTTTTCATTACTGAGATAGCTAGGTTTAAATAACTAGGTTTAAATCACTAGGTTTATCTAACGTTTACCTAACTAGGTGCAGACAACCAGCTTGAGACGATCAGGTTGAGATGACTCGCCTTTTCTCTGGCAGCATTGATGTCTATCGGTCTTGACCCACCAGTTTAACGAATCAACATCTTTCATCACGGCATCCCACTTCGAGGCTAAGTCTTCGGTCAGAACCGTTATCCTCGCCTTCGCTGCGCTACCCTGTCCCAGGCCTTGTCCAAGCGTTTTGCAGACACGGGAATGCTGGTACCCAGACCCTGAGCAAACAGTGAAACTCGAAACTCTTCGATCATCCAGCGATAAACCTGAAGATGCTCGTCATCGGCCACGGCGGCCATTGTAAACCTCTCTAAATGACTTCGCACCTCGCGCATCGCCTGCTGATCCTTCTCGATGTTATGTTGCATTTTATCTAACCGATAAAGCATCGCCTGCAGGTATCGTGGGTATTGTTTAAGCCACTTCAGCGAAGCGACTCGAATAAATCCGGGCGCGAGCAACTGCGCTAACTGCTCACGCACATCCGCCCTTGATCCTCGGTTCAGAGGATTTTCGCCGACTAACAGTTGGCGCTCAATTTCATTTGCGGTTTTCAGCACCTCAGCGACTAATCGCCCTGTCTGATTCATCATGCTTACCAGCTCAACTTTATCGCGCAGCCGCTGCTCAAATGCCGCAGCGCTCATTACTCGCGCCCTGTCTTCGATAAACGTAAACCGAAACACCGCCTCGACCAGGTCGGTGAGTAACTCCTCGCTAGAGCCGCGCGTCGCGTAATAGATCGAGAATTGCTTAAACCCCGGCATATTGCGGCGCAGGTACTTACTCTGGTCCGGCAAGCGCAACATAAACAGACGCAACAAACCCTGGCGCGAAACCCGCTCCGCCTCGGCAAGGTTATCCAGGACTCGAACCGCAACTGCCTCACCCTGGTCAATGACGGCGGGATAACCCTTGAGGGTTATGCCCCCCTGATCTATCAGCACCAATTCCGGCAGGTCACCAAACGCCCAATCGACCGCGCCCTCCACTTCAATCTTGAGCCGAGACCGCTGGTTAAATCCCTGGTCTGCTTGGGCCGCAAACTGCTGCTGCAAATGACCCAGATCGCGCGCACTGCCAATGACCTTGCTTTGATCGTCCAGCACCTTGATATTCATTTTCAGGTGCTGCTCCAGACTACTCAAATCAAAGTCTTCGACCTTGATCCGAGTCCCATTCAAACGAAATAATTTTTCTGCCAGCACCTCGACCAGTTCACGCCCGTCATAGACTAACAACGGCATCAGCCTTTCGACGTACTCCGGCGCCGGCACGAATTTTTTTCGCAATGACTTTGGCAGACTCTTGATCAACGCCAAACACTTTTCCCGCAACAGGCCAGGTATCACCCAATCAAGCTGGGCTTTGGAAACCTGACGCAACAAAGCTACCGGCACCTGAACACTGACCCCATCCTCTTCGTGTTGAGGATCAAAGTGATAATCCAGTTTGAGCTTGGTCTCTGCGACCTCAAGCTGGCTCGGGTAAAGCGCCTCGGACAAGCCTGACTCCTGTTTCATCAACTGATGCTTCTCGAGATACAGGGCTCGAGGCGCATCAACTTCAACACGCCGACGCCAAACTTCAAGATCTGCCAAGGAGCTGACATTTTCTGGCAATTTTTCAGCGTAAAACCGAAATATGGTGTAACCATCCACCAAAATGTCGCGCTTGCGAGCCATGGATTCGAGCTTCTCGACTTCAGCCACCAGTTGCGTGTTATGCCGATAGAAGCCCGCCTTGCTTTGCAGCTGCTGCTCAACCAGGGCTTCCTGAATAAAGATATGTCGAGCCCTGACTGGGTCAACCCGACCATAGTCAACCAGGCGCTTTTTGACGACAGTTATGCCGTACAGTATCACTTCTTCGTACGCCAGCACCTGGGATCGCTGGGCGTCAAAATAAGCTTCCTGATAATTGCGCTTTACCAGATGGCGAGCGAGCGGCTCTATCCAGCGGCTGTCTATCTGCGCGACGGTTCGAGCAAAAAGTCGACTCGTCTCGACCAATTCGGCAGACATGATCCAGCGCGGCTTAGCGCTGAACAAGCCTGAACCAGGAAAGATGACATGGCGTCGATTGTGCGCCCCCAGATAATCGTTATCCTCGGTTTTCTCACCAATATTTCCCAGCAAACCTGCCAGTAATGCCTGATGGATCGCCGCATATTCCGCTGCCCCCTCATTTTTCACCAGCTTTAGCTCGCGCGCTAACAGATGCAGTTGACGATGGTTTTCTTGCCATTCACGCATACGAACATAGGACAGAAAATGCTCTCGGCAAAATTTTCGCAGCTGATTTTGGGTCAAGGCCTGACGATGAGACTCGTAGAAGTTCCAGATATTCACCAGCGTCATGAAGTCTGATTGGGCATGACGAAATTGTCGGTGCCGTTCATCCGCTGTTTGCTGCTGATCGTGGGGCCTATCTCGAGGATCTTGCATGGCAAGGGCACTGACGATCGTCAAGACCTCTGCCAGGCAACCTGTGCGACTGGCTTGCAGCAGCATTCTGGCCAGACGCAGATCAACGGGGAACCGGGCCATCTCTCGACCCATTTGATTAATTCGGCGCTGCTCATCAACCGCCTGAAGCTCATGCAACAGATGAAAACCATCATTAATCTGACGCTGATCAGGCTTTTCAACGAATGGAAACTGACTTATGTCGCCTAGCTTTAATAGCAACATCTGCAGAATGACGGCCGCCAGATTCGTTCGCAAAATTTCTGGCGCAGTAAATTCCGAACGCGACAAAAAATCGTCTTCGGCGTATAACCGAAAACAGACACCATCGCTCACTCTCCCGCAACGGCCCTTGCGTTGATCGGCGCTTGCTCGAGAAATGGGCTCAATGGGCAGTTGTTGAACCTTGGAACGCACACTGTAGCGCGATATGCGCGCAAGGCCAGTGTCAATAACGTAGCGAATACCGGGTACCGTTAGGGAGGTTTCAGCGACATTGGTGGCCAGTACAATACGGCGACCTGTATGTGCCTGAAATACTCGATTTTGTTCCGCTACACTGAGCCGCGAGTACAATGCCAGCACCTCCCAAAGACGCAAGTCAGACTTACGGATCAGGTGACCCAACTCTCGAATTTCGCGCTCGCCGGATAGAAAGATCAGCACATCGCCGGACGTTTGCCGCTGCCGCTCGAGTTGCTCTATTTCACGCAGCGTCTCTATGACGCCCTGATACATGAGCTCATCCGAGTCCTGACTTTTATTTTCAACAAGTAGAGGGCGATAGTGCACCACCACCGGATAAGTACGGCCAGAGACCTCGATCACAGGCGCATTATTGAAGTGCTTGGAGAAACGATCGACATCGATGGTCGCCGATGTGACTATGACCTTGAGATCAGGACGACGGGGTAATATGCGTTTCAGATAGCCCAGAATAAAATCTATGTTAAGACTGCGCTCGTGCGCCTCATCAATGATCAGAGTGTCATACGCCTCCAGTAAGCGGTCACGGGCTGTTTCCGCAAGGAGAATGCCATCTGTCATGACCTTAATGAGGGTGTTGGGTGACGTTTGATCAGTAAAACGTACCTGGTAGCCGACCTGTTCGCCAAACTTGACCTTCAGCTCTTCGGCGATTCTGTTACCCACGGTACGCGCAGCGACTCGGCGCGGCTGAGTGTGACCAATCATGCCTTGCACACCTCGGCCCAACGCCAGACAAATCTTGGGAATCTGGGTAGTCTTGCCAGAGCCTGTTTCGCCGGCAATGATCACCACCTGATGGCTGGCTAACGCCGCCTTGATGTCATCGACTCGCAGACTGACCGGCAAGGATTCGGGAAAGGTTGGCTTCGGCAGCACTGCTCGGCGCTGCTCAACCCGCTTCATCGAGCGCTCTATCTGCGCCGCCAAGTTAGCCGCGTTATTTTCGACCTGGCGCTTGTCACGAAGCGCCTGGCGCAGGCGCCCTTGATCTTTGATCATGCATTGATCAAGGCGCGCGGCCAGGGCTTGAAGGCTTGTGGTTGTCGTACTCACGTTTAATCAGGCATTCAGTTGCGGGTTAACGCCAAGGCGCACAGAGTGCGCCTTGGCTGGATGGGGTAAAGCGCCGCGGCTGGCTTGGATAATCCAACGCGGCCAGTTTGAGTAAACCAACTTTTAAGTAAACCGACTTTTGAGTAATCCGACTTTTGAGTAATCCGACTTTTGAGAATTCGACTTTCGAGCAAACCGACTTTCGAGCAAACCAAGTGGGCCGTCTCGCAGACTTGCCATGCCGGCGGTAATCCGTTCATTCCCCTTACCAGGCAGCAACACCGCCATCGGGTACTCGAAGATCAACGCCACCCTCCAACACACCCGCCTCATGGTTATTGATAATCACTTCGGCAGAACCTTGGTTATCCCGCTGCTTAAGCGTATGACCCAGAGCCTCCAGTGCCTGCAAAGTATCCGGTGAAAATCCCTGATGTTCATAATTCAGCACATCAGGCATCCACTGGTGATGGATCCGTCCGGCATCCACCGCCGCTTGCGCGTTCATACCATGGTCAACCACATTGATGATCGTTTGCAGCACCGTGTTAATAATGGTCCGTCCTCCCGGTGTGCCGGTAACCATGAACAGTTCACCGTCTTTTGCCAGAATCGTTGGTGTCATGCTGCTTAACATACGCTTACCCGGTTGCGCCAGATTGGCCGGTGTACCAATAAGCCCCTGGTCGTTGGTCAAGCCAGGGCCCGCATTGAAGTCACCCATTTCATTGTTAAGCAGAAAGCCTGCACCGGGTACAACAATGCCCGAACCATAACCCCACTCGAGCGTGTAGGTCAGAGACACCGCATTACGATCCTTGTCGACTACTGAGAAATGGGTCGTCTCTGGACTTTCTTTCAGCAGGTTTAAGGCCTCCGGCGTCGAGACCGAGGCTTTATTAAGATCGATGGTGTTACGAAGTTCAGTCGCATAGTCTTTTGACAACAATCGCTCCAAAGGAATGCTGCTGTTGTAATCCGGATCGCCCAGAAACCTTGCGCGATCGTTATAGGCTCGGCGCATGGCTTCGGTCATAACATGCAAACTCTTCGCCGAGCCGAACCCCATGGCGCTCAAATCATAACCTTCGAGTATATTGAGCATTTCCACCAGCGTAGTACCACCGGAACTGGGCGGCGGCATAGAGATAACCTCATAACCTCGATACTGACCTATGACCGGCTGTCTCACCTTGGCTGTATAGGCCGCCAGGTCTGCAAGGGTAATGAGCCCGCCGTTGGCTTGCATTTCTGCGACCAGCAGTTCTGCCGTTTTGCCCTGATAGAACCCCGCCGGCCCTTGGTCGGCAATGCGTTGCAGACTCTCGGCCAAATCCGCCTGAACCCATAGATCGCCCGCCTCATAGGGTTTGCCCTGCTGGGTAAAATGCGCGATCGACGCCGAATACTTCTCCATTCGCGGCAGGTTGCGTTTGATAGAACTGGCGAGTCCATGGGTCATGACTATGCCATTTTTTGCCAAGGCTATGGCTGGGTTGACCAGCCTTTTCCAGGGTAGCCGACCTTCGGCCTGCCAGGCTAAATGCAGCCCGGCCACCGTACCCGGCACGCCCACTGCCGCATAACTCATGTGATGTTTTTGAAAGCTGTATTCGCCATCCACCAGCCACATTTCAGGATAGGCCGCATTGGGCGCGACTTCTCGAAAGTCATACGCTACAGGCTCACCTTTTGCTGGCCGCGAAACCAGAAAGCCGCCACCACCAATGTTACCCGCCGTCGGATGCGTGACCGCTAAGGCAAAAGCCGTCGCCACGGCTGCATCAACGGCACTGCCGCCCTCCTGAAGCACCTGTTTGCCGACTTCGGAGGCCGTCGAACTCGCCGACACCACCATACCCTGGCTGGCAACGAAGGGAGCATTGGCAGCAAAGGTGCCATTCATTAGCAGGAGCGCGACGATCAGTAACGCCGATCTCAATGTATTTTGCTTCACAATTACCTCTTTGGTGCTTGGGGAATTTAGGTTGAATTTTACCTTTGGTTTGTCGTCGCATCGATAGCGCTTGCAAGCACCCTCTGCCGCTGAAGGCCTTTGCTGAGTCCGCGCCTAAACCCCACTGAAAAGCCTGCTAACAGGGGTCGCAGGTCAATCGCCCATACTTGAAACCAACAGTTGAAGCCAACACCTTGACACCTACTGAGGCCGTACCACGATGACTTCGACCTCGACAAACATCAAGGGGGGCGACTAAACCGGCAACTTGCACTGCTGACCGAGCCGGTAAACTGCGCTGCTCTGGCTTACCAAAATAGCGCGCATAGGCCGCCATAAAATCCTTAAAGTCCATTTCATTATTCAGGGCAGGATCGCCAACCAGAAATACTGTCATCTTGATAACGTCACCAAAATCCAGACCCTGGACTTGTAAGCTGGACATCATGCATTCAAATACACTGATCGCCTGAGCCTTGGTATTGCCATAATATTCAGGCGTATCCCGTTGAGCAACAGCGTCAGCATCACCAGCAAAAATCTTATTTTCATAGTGTTACCTCCAAAGTCCTCGTTTCGCCGAGCAGTTGCCGCCCGTGGGCTCACATCAGCCGTTACTTTAACACGGATTCGTCTCCCTGCCCTTGCTGACCATGGCAGGCACTGCAGCCCAAATAAAGCAGCCTATCCTGCAGGCTATCGCCAAAGGTCGACTTTTAAAAGCGCTTCAATATTCATCACAGACCTGAGCTTGCCGGGCATCAGCATAACGCCAGAGGCAAGGCCAGCCCTGTCTGTAGCTCGGTGTTCCTTGGTGCGCATGGGGTTACCACCATTAAACTGCGGGTCGTGCATCCAGGCATTAGGTTTATCATTCATGTAAAACTCGAGCTCAACACCCAGTGCCTTGTAGTCGGCCAACAGCTTATGATGGTTATGAGATATGCGAGCAGATCCAGCATTCAAATACAGATGAGGCTCATCGTCGAACTCGCAACGTTGAGGATTATCTACCTCATCAATCAGATCACCGCTGCGCAAAGTCAGGTTGCCCCCACCCACTCGGTTCGACGCTTCCAGAATGATGATCTCATCCCCGGCGCGCGGCAGAGCCTCCCGCCGCACCCACCAGCGCGAGAAATTGTCGACGAGATAGGGGGCTCGACATGCTCACGTCTCCCTCGATTCTCCACCAGCTGTGCCTGCCACCTGGTCGCTCTCTCGCATGTTGAGGACACGACTGGTAATGAGCCCGGCCGTCATGGAGCCGCTGACATTCAAGGCAGTACGTCCCATATCAATCAAGGGTTCAATGGAGATCAGCAGGGCGGCCAGTGCCACCGGAAAGCCCATCGCCGGCAGGACAATCAGGGCTGCAAAAGTCGCACCGCCACCGACACCCGCGACGCCGAATGAGCTGATGGCAACGACACCCAGAAGCGTGAGGATGAAAATGGGGTCAAGTGGGTCGACACCCATAGTCGGCGCTATCATGACGGCCAACATGGCAGGATAAATCCCCGCACAACCGTTCTGGCCGATGGATGCGCCGAAGGAGGCGGAGAGATTCGCGATGGGACTGGCAACATTCAGACCTTTGATCTGAGTCTCGACATTCAACGGAATCGTCGCCGCCGAACTGCGCGAGGTGAAGGCAAAAGTCAGTACCGGCCAGACCTTTTTAAAATAATCTACGGGATGGCCACCTGTGAGTGCGATTAATGCACCATGGACAACAAACATGATGGCAATAGCCAGGTATGACGCAACAATGAACCCCAGCAAACTCAGAATATCTGCACCGTTTGAGGTCGCTGTGACCTTTAGCATCAGAGCCATAACCCCATAAGGTGTCAGGCTGATCACTATTCTGACGAGACGCAGCACCAGGGCCTGCAGGGTCTCGACCCCTGATCGAAAGGCTGCACCCTGCGCCGGGCTGTCACTGGTGAGATGCAGTCCCGCGAGTCCCACCAGCATGCCGAAAATCACGACCGCAATAATCGAGGTTGGTCGAGCGCCGGCGAGGTCACTAAAGATATTCTGCGGAATAAAACTGAGAAGGATTTCCCCGAGCGCCAAATCTGCCACGCTTGACTGTCGCGCCACCAGCACCTCCGCCCTCGCCAACTCACGGGCGCCTTCGGTCAAACCTTCAGCGGTCAGTCCAAAGAGATTCGTCACGGCAATACCGACAAGTGCAGCAATGACTGTCGTGCCTAATAGAAGGCCAATCACCAGACTGCCGATTTTGCCCAAAGCTACCACCGCCTCCATACGGACCACCGCAGCCACCATGGTCACCAGAATCAGTGGCATAATGATCATTTTCAGCAGACTCACATAACCACTGCCAATAACATTACTCCACGCCAGCGTCGACTCGATCAGGGCTGGCGAGTCGACATAAATTGCCTGCAGCACAACGCCCAGCAAAGCCCCAATAACCAGGCCCAGCAGGACTCGGTGGGAGAGGGAAACGCCGATTTTTTGCAGTCTTATCAGCAGGAACACGAGTGCTGTGATAACGATTAAATTAATGCCCAATGCCAACGTCATGAAATTACCTTTTACTATTTCGTTACAGGGGCTTTATCGGCCGCAGGGGCTTTACTGGCCACGGGCGTTTGCCGGCACCAGTTTGAGGGGCGTCGATTTACTATACTTCTTGATTGCTCGGGGCCCCACCTCAGCGCCATAAACATTACCTCTCGCGTCTACCGCGACGCCTTCAGCGCCGCTGGTGCCAGTTCCATCCTGGTCCATCTCGGGGTCCGGAATAAATGCTGAGACGACGCCTGTGAGCGCGTTACCAATACGAATTCCCCGCTTCATACCCGGATTGCGTGTCGAGTTCGACTCTGAATCGGCACTATAAAGCTGGTCTTCTGCATCTATGAACAGACCGCTGGGACGTCCAAACTGGGTCCAGGTGGCCAGATGCTGACCAGCTTGATCGAAGATCTGGATTCGGCTATTACCACGATCACCGACAAACAACCGTCCCGTCGAATCCATGGCCAAGGCATGTGGATCGTTGAACTCGCCCGGGCCTGAACCGGCGGATCCCCAGGCGGTAATAAATTGGCCAGTCGCGGAGAACTTCAACACACGATTGTTGACGGCTTCGCCAGCGGCTGAACCGTGGCCATCGACAACAAAAATGTCGCCATTAGGTGCGACTAACATATCCGACGGTTTGCGAAACGCCTCCTTTGAAGATCCGGCCTCGCCGACTTTGCCAAGGGTCAGCAGCAACTTGCCGGTGGGACTGAACTTATAGATCACGTGGCCGATACCCGCTGGCACCGCGTCATAACCCACGGCATCTGCAACCCAAACATTGTCATCCGCATCGACATACATACCATGGGGCCAGGCAAACAGGCCGGCGCCGAAGCTGGTGACCAGATTGCCATCAGCGTCAAACAACATCACCGGGTCCAGGTCGCTGTTGACACAGGAGTTGGCGCCGCAGCGCTCGGCAATCCAGATATGCTGGCCATCTCGCGTCGGATAGATAGCACTGCTGGCGCCCCACTGACGACCGGCAGGCAACTTTGCCCAATTTTCAATTGTGGTATAGGGCGTTAGCAGTGCTTGCTCCGCATAACTGGCTGGCGCCAGTAACAAAGGCCCCAGCAAAGCCAGGCCGCGCAGGCCAGCAAAAACGCTTAGAAAGACAGATTTAAACCCTATATCTCTGACCATTAGCACTTATTCTCCTGCCGCCACCTGTTTTACCTGTCGATCAAACTTCACCTGCCCGCCGACGATGGTATAGTCTACCTCGGTCAAGGGTATCTGCGGCTCTGGTACTGTCAGTATATCCTGTGACAACACGACGATATCTGCATATTTACCGACTGTCAGACTGCCCTTCACATTTTCTTCAAACGCCGCATAGGCATTGTTAAGGGTATAGCTCTTCAAGGCTTCCATCCGCGTCATGGTCTGTTCCGGAAAAAAGCGCTCGCCCTGATTGGTCATGCGCGACACAGAGGCGTAAAAAGAGGCCATCACGCTAATCGGCTCAACAGGGACATCCGTGCCGTTGGCGATCACAGCACCAGTGTTGATGAGATCGCGCCAAGGATAAGAGGTTATTCGAGTCCGATCAGCGCCCAGTCGAGTTGGAATCCAAGGGCCATCAGAGGTACAGTGAATGCCCTGCATGGCGGCGATGACGCCGAGTTGACCGAATCTTGGCACGTCCTCCGGGTGAATATGCTGCGCATGTTCCACTCGCCAACGCAGGTCTTGGCCACTGATGCCCAGCTTCTTCCAGGTACGCTCATAAATATCCAGCGTCTCACGGTTTGCGCGCGTTCCGATAGCGTGGGTATTGACCTGAAAACCATTGGCCGCCGCTATCTCGGCTGTCCTTTCAATCTCACTGACGGGCTCCAACACGAGACCTGAAGTGGTCGGCATATCGTCATAAGGCTCCAGTAGCCAGGCACCATGGGCACCAAGTGCTCCATCTATCTGGCGCTTGATGGAGCGTACAGTCAGAAAATCATTGCCTTCAGCGACCTGCAGATAGTCTGGTAGCTTCTCAGCCATTCTCTCATTTGACTCTCCTCTGACCATGACATAAAGCCGTACTGGCAGTTCACCGCTGGCTTCAAGTTTCTGCAAAAAATCGATTGTCGCAAATGATGCGCCAGCGTCATGAAAGGAGGTCACACCAAAAAACAAGGCTTCCTGAGCCGCAAGGGCTACCCGTTCTCGCATTAACTGGTCTTTCTCCTCCGGACTGAGTCGAGCCTGGTATGCATCAACCGCCGCCTCGACGATGTCCTGCGCATTTTCTCGCAGCAGCCCGGTGGCTAAGCCTTCTGCCGTTCTGACGATCGTACCGCCGTCAGGATCCGGTGTCTTGTCATCGATGCCGCCTGCTCTCAGCGCTGCGTCATTGGCAAATGCAGCATGGCCGCTGGCATGCCCCAAGTAGACCGGATTTTTCGGCGCCACCTCATTCAGCGCATCATTAAGCGGCACGCCGTCTACCTGCTTTGCCGGCAGACTATCCCACTTCTCCTGGTGCCAGCCACGCCCGAAGATCCACTCACCTGGCTCGGCCTTATCCACCGCTGTAGCCACCTTGTTAACAATTTCCTGCCAGTTTTTCGCGCTACTCAGGTCAAGAATCTGGCGAGCTCTACCCAGGCTCATATAATGCCCATGACCTTCGATGAAGCCGGGGGTGACCAGGCGGCCATTCAGCTCTATGATCTTCGTGTCGGGACCCACATAGGCGTCTATTTCCAGATCGTCACCAATCGCGGAGATTAAGTATCCGTTGATGGCGATCGCCGTCGCCTCAGGCAAGGTGTCGTCAAGAGTAACAATCTTGCCACCTCGCAGCACGAGATCAGCCTTCACCGAGACAGACGCAACATCGTTCGACAGCACAGCCTCGAGACCCAAGTCCTCCGTCACCTGACTAGACTTTCCCTCGCCGCTCAGGTTGCTGTCACCGCAGCCGGCGAGACCCGCCAAAAGCAGAATCACCCAGTATCTTTGCAGCGTGAGTCGAGCTGAAAGGTTTATCACCCTCAACATATCGTCCTTCCTTCATTAGTTATCGTCATCGGTACTTGTCGTCACATCAATCGCAGGCCACTTAATCGAAATCACTGCTTTTTAATCTCCTCACTTTCTCACTATTGAGGCCCGCAAAGCAATCAGCGCTCGCAACAGTTACTGGCTCTCTGCAGGGCATCAGGCTATTCTTGGCTTCAACCTGATTGACCGATGTACTGACTATGCAATCTATAATGATCGTTCTGCTTGGCCTGAGTGGCATGCTCTTCGGCTGGTTCGTCTATTCAAAATTTATTGCTGAGAAAATCTTCAAACTGGACCCCGATTTTATCACGCCGGCCCATGAACTCGCTGATGGTGTTGACTTTGTTCCGACTAACAAATTTGTTCTGTGGGGGCATCACTTTACCTCTGTGGCTGGGGCTGCGCCGATTGTCGGCCCGGCAATTGCCGTCTATTGGGGTTGGGTGCCAGCTGTAGCCTGGGTGACACTCGGGACTATCTTCTTCGCCGGCGTACATGATGCCGGCGCCATGTGGGCCAGTAACCGTCATAAGGGGGTGTCCATGGGCGCCCTATCAGAGACCGTTATCGGTAGTCGCACTCGCGCTTTGTTTATGATTGTGGTGTTTCTGGTGCTACTAATGGTGAATGCGGTGTTTGGCGTGGTCATTGCTAACGCTTTTATTAATAATCCAGGCGCCGTGTTGCCTGCCTGGTCGGCTATTCTAGTTGCGCTGCTTATCGGTCAGCTGAGCCGCCGCAAAATCAATCTTGCTCTGCTATCCGTTGCCGGTGTGGCCGCCCTGTACTTTTCAATCTACCTTGGGGACGCCGTGCCTCTGTCTCTGCCTGCAGAGATGGCAGGTTTGTCGGCCAATGCCTGGTGGATACTGATCCTGTTTGCTTACGCAGCCATCGCCTCCATGTTGCCGGTCTGGGCATTGTTGCAACCGCGAGACTTTATTAATGGCCTGCAATTGTTTGTTGGCCTGTTTCTACTCTATGGCGCTGTATTCCTGTTTATGCCGGATATATCCGCACCGGCATTCAATACGCAGATCAACCAGGACACCCCTTCCATCCTGCCTCTGCTGTTCGTCACCATCGCCTGCGGAGCAGTCTCTGGTTTTCACGGCATTGTTGCCTCAGGGACCAGTTCCAAACAGGTCGACAGAGAGCCTGATATTCGCTTCGTGGGTTACCTTGGCGCTGTCGGTGAAGGTACGCTGGCCCTGATCACCATCGTCGCAGTCAGCGGAGTTGCGTATGCCGCAACTCCGGAACAGTGGCATGCTCTCTACTCGCACTTCGGCAGTGGTAGCGCCGGCGCCTTTATTCAGGGCGGCGCGAACCTGGTTCATGAGGGTTGGGGATTGCCAACAAGTCTCGCGACAACCCTGCTGGCGGTCATGGTGGTCTTGTTTGCTGGCACCACTATGGATTCCGGCGTTCGGCTGCAGCGCTATATCATTCAGGAATGGGGTGCCATCTATCGCATACCACTACTCGACAATGGCATAGTTGCCACCCTGCTGGCCGTGACTGCCTGCCTGCTGCTGGCTTTTGGTGCCGGCGGCAGCAGCGGCTCAGGGGGTATGATCATCTGGCCGCTATTTGGCTCAACCAATCAAATTCTCGCTGCCATGACCTTATTGGTCATCTCGGTAATGTTGATTCGGTTGGGACGACCGGCTCGGTATACCCTGATACCCATGATATTTGTCCTGTTCACTTCCTTCTATGCTGGTGTGATCAAACTGATCGAGTACTGGCAACAGGACAATTACCTGCTGGTGACTATCGACATCGTTGTTCTGGTGACCAGCGTGCTGGTGATCCTGGAATCAGGATCGGTGATCGCCAGCCTACGCCGTGATAACAAGGCTACCCGACTGTAAGGTTCCTGCAGCAGATTGGTATTCCTGGCCAGCCCGGTAACAGCCTCAGTACTGAGTATTTTGGGCGAGTGGCAAAGGTTTCCTTTGATACCAAAGCGAATGCGGCGTACGTCTTCGACAGTTATACGAATAAGCGAGTAGTAGTCCTTGACGCTGACAGTGGCGCTTTTAAGTGATTTTGGGCGGCCTATGACAACACGCCGAACGATACTAACCTGGGCCGCTAAAATCCCGCCAAGCCTTTAGCGCAGCAGTTTCGCAATCCGGTCCATTGCGCCGAATCCGCTATGGACGGCCTGGTTTATGTCTGTGATCGCGCCAATGATCGAATTCAGGTGTTCAAATCCGATGGTACCTTCGTGACTGAAAAATTGATCGCCCCTATGACGCTGGGTGACGGTTAAGTATGGGATATCGCGTTCTCGAGAGATTCCGGTCAACAGTTTCTTTATCTGGCGGATGGCAAACACGTGAAGGCCTACATTTTGGACCGCGAGTCCATGGCCATACTCACCCGCTTCGGTGATGGCAGCCGACAGCCAGGACAGTTTTTTGCCGATCAGAACATGGCGACTGATTCGCAAGGCAACATCTTTATGACCGAGACCTACGAAGGCAAGCGTGTGCAAAAATTCAGCTATCGAGGCTTGCGCACCATCGACTCTGTGAATCAGGGACCACCCTGGGGTAAAGTAAGACACTGACAGTCGAAAGGCGAACCCATGGCTAATATCATTCAGACTGAACATCGAATCGCCAGTGTCGAACCAGGCTACCGTTTCTACCTGAGAAACAAGCGCAGGTCTGACCTTTCGCAAGCCAATGCCGCAGGTACTGTCTTGTTCGTTCACGGTGCAACCTACGCATCGAGTCTGACCTTTGACTATGCGATCGAGGGTGTTTCCTGGATGGATCAGCTGGCACAACAGGGGTTTGACACCTGGTGCATTGATCTTCTGGGCTACGGTAAAGCGGACCGCCCCAGTGCAATGGATGAGCCAGCCGAAAACCACCCGCCCATCTGCGATACCCGCACGGCCGTCGACGATGTCAGCCGCGCAATGGCCTTTATTCGCGACTTACGGCAACTGCCGGCACTGAATCTTATAGGCTACTCCTGGGGTACCGCTATCGCCGGCACTTTTGCAGGAGAACAACCTGAAACAGTGAGTAAGCTGGTTTTGTACGGCGCCCTGTGGGTCAAAGCTGGCGCCACTTCAGGTCTTGCGCCTACCACGCTAGGTGCTTATCGCCTTGTCGACTCCGAAGCCGCCAGCAAGCGTTGGGCGCAAGGCCTCAGCCAGGCGGAAATGGACGCTATAGTTCCACCCGCTCGAGTCGAGCACTGGTGTCAAACGGTGTTGGCCAGTGATCCATGGGTGGTGACGAAGCAGTCGCAGGCTCTGCGCGCGCCCACTGGCGTGATCAAGGATTTCATGCACTTTTCAGCCACAGCGAGCTCTTGGTACTCACCTCAAAAAATCCAGGCGCCGACGCTGATCGTGGTGGGAGACCGAGACCGAGAGACAACGCCAGAGCAATGCCAAATCGTTTTCTCTCAGCTAGACAAGGCTCCAAGCAAGCGCCTGACTATTATAGGCCGAGGCACGCATTCGCTGCTGTTGGAGAATCGCCGAAACGAGTTACACGCAGTGGTCAGCGAATTTCTCCTTGGGTGATTCAGGGCCCGATCGGACTTCTGCCGAAAGCTAATCGAAGTTTATCACTACTAACAACTTCACTAGACCGGAGCGCTACGCAACGCATACAAAACGCGCCCTCTGGCGCACAATCGACCCTCATCATCAGTAACACTGACTTCAATACTACAAAGCTGACGACCTCGTTTTATGACTATTGCCTCAGCGTCGATATATTCTCCATGGGCCTGACGCAGGTAAGTGACTTGCAAGTCGGCCGTGCCGGCCGGTAACGATCCTGGTAACAGGCCAGTAAAAACAGCCGGGATCGTCGCCATATCTATCATAGTGGCTATCACTCCGCCATTGACGCTACCGCCAATACCTGTGGGCGTCGTCACCGTTTTTCGTAAGCGCAGGCGCGCATATCCATCTCTGCGTTCGACCAGCGTCAAGCCCAGATATTGGTGAAACGGTATCGTGTCAAAGTGATCAAAGTAATCAGGATCCAGCGCAGGCTCAATCAACATATTGTGTCTTCCTTCTTAAGTACGACAGTATTGCTCGAATACAGCATTGCTCCTAGCCTGTCATGAATTGCCCTGGCATGAATTGCCCTGTCACGAATTGCACTGTCACGAATTGCACTGTCACGAACTGACCGGTCGAGATCCAGGACTTTTTTCGAGCTGGTTTTCTGCAGCTGATCCAGGGAAATCCAGCCAGCCAAATGAGATGCTCCAGCGACGAGTTATTTACGTCGCAGGATGACCGGCACTTCGCTGATACCACGGATGAAGTTATTAGGCAGCCGCACCACGTCGCCGGCCAGCTGGACATGACTGAAGCGATTCATGATTTCTTCCCAGAGTACCCGCAGCTGCATCTCCGCCAGACGATTACCCATACAGCGATGTATACCAAAACCAAAGGCTACATGAGCTCGAGCATTAGGTCGATCAATGATCAACTTATCAGCATCACTGAACACCGACTCATCGCGGTTGCCGGAAAGGTACCACATAACAACCTTGTCCCCTTCTTTGATTCGTTTGCCACCCAAATCAAAGTCTTGCATAGCCGTACGACGCATATGAATGACCGGGGTCTGCCAACGGACCATTTCAGCTACCATGTTGGGGATTAATCCCGGATTCTCTCGTAACTTCTGAAACTGATCCGGAAACTGGTTCAACGCAAGCACTCCACCGCTAATACTGTTGCGCGTGGTATCGTTACCACCAACAATGAGAAGCAATACATTGCCGAGAAAGAGCATGGGGTTTTCAGTCATATCTCGCGTTTTCTCACCATGCGCCAGCATCGAAATCAGATCAAATTTTGGCGGTGCCGCAGACCGCTCGTGCCATAGTTGCATGAAAGTCTGGGCACAATCCATTAGGCCAGCAGTTCGAGCCTCCATGTCTACCCCGTCATTGCCCGTCAGCTCAGGAACATCTGTGGTGATATCTGACCAATATATGAGTTTATGACGGTCCTCATAGGGAAAGTCGAACAGCGTTGCAAGCATCCGTGCGGTGAGCTCAACTGACACCTCTTTAACCCAGTTAACCGGTTCACCAACAGGCAGATGCTCAAGAATATCGATTACCCGCTCACGAATCAGCGGTTCAAAATTAGCCAGATTGCTCGGCGCGACTGACGGTGACACTGTGCGGCGTTGATCATCGTGACGTGGCGGATCCATGGCGATGAAATTTTCGATGGGGACCTGGTTCTCGTCGTCTTCTTTCAGGTCCTGAATAGTGATGCCGCCGACCTCTGAAGAAAAAACTGTATGATTGGTGTCTACTTGTTTGATCAGATCGTGCGTAGTCACAGACCAGAAGGAACCATTGACACTGTCTTTCAGATAGTGGACTGGCTCCTCTTTACGCAGACGTGCAAAGTAGGCCTGCCATTGCTCATCCCGATAGAGTTCAGGACGGGATACGTCGAGGCGGTCTAACGGCGTACTGTCAACATTGCTCATCTTCTGCACCTAAGTGATCATTTCGAGCAATGTGAAACACTGTCACGCAGAAGTCAAGAATCTGGCTTATGTTGATCCGCCGGGTCAATTACTCGATTAATCAACAGGCGGTGCAATGGGAATATCACGGAAGGCATTAGTCGCCGTGTCCAGAGGGACAGGTCCGGCGGGATAGTGGTTCTCAGCAAGGTTATACACCAGAATATTGACGTACACAGTTGGCGCCAGCTCACCGGGATTACTTTGCGGCATATCCGTGCATCACGTCCAGCAACCCAAGCCGGCCTGCACGGCCGCTGAAAGCGGCGGTATCTTCTTTGTAATTGTAGCAGCTGACTATTTGCGACTGGCAACCCGTTATCTGTTGCATAACCACCCCTCACCTTTACTTTCTCACCTTTACTTTCTCACCTTTACTACACTACTCTCGTTTTCCTCTCACCGCGTTTTGCGATCGGCATTCACAGTTTAATCAACGTCCAGTAAATCAGCCCATGTTGCGGGCAAAAAAAACCCGGGACAAGCCCGGGTTTTTTTTGAAGTCACTGATCAGCATCAGTTACCTGGTACTTATTTCGACAGGTAGTTCATACCCTCTTCGATTCCGCGAATCGTCAAAGGGTACATCTGATCATCTACCAACTTTTTGGTTAGAGCCACAGAGTTTGAGTATTCCCAAGTATCTGCCGGCGTAGGGTTGATCCAGATAACCTTGTCATAGGTGTCGAGCATACGCTGCATCCAGATGGCACCAGCCTCCTCATTCCAGTGCTCAACACTGCCACCGGCATGGGTGATCTCGTAGGGTGCCATGGTGGCGTCCCCAACAAAAATTACCTTATAGTCGTGACTGTATTTGTGCATGATATCGAAGGTATCAAGCCGTTCGTTCATTCGCCGATTGTGTTGCTTCCAGACTCCATCGTAAATGAAGTTATGAAAGTAGAAAGTCTCCAGGTGCTTGAACTCTGATCGCGCGGCCGAGAACAACTCTTCACACACCTTGACGTGAGCATCCATCGAGCCGCCGTTATCCAGAAACAGCAACACCTTGACCGTATTCCGTCGTTCAGGGCGCATGAGGATATCGAGCATGCCGCCGTTCTTGGCAGTCTTGTCGATAGTACCACTGATATCGAATTCATCATCAGCCCCGGTTCGAGCGAGTTTACGCAACCGACGCAGGGAGATCTTCATGCCACGCGTACCCAGCTCGACGTTGTCATCGTAGGTCTTATAGTCGCGTTTATCCCAGTTACGCTTGCCTCGGCGCTTCTTGCCGTTGCGGTCTTCGCCGTCATCGCCCTTGCCGTCTCGACCCTTGCCTTCCTTGTTCTTGTCTTTACCTTCACCACGGGCCGCATCTTCAACCTGACGCTTGAATTCATCGATCAGTTTTTCCAAACCGCCTAACGATTTGATCTTCTCCAGCTCTTCCGCGGTCAGGGATTTTTCAAACTCGCGACGCAGGTATTCGTCCGGGATCATTGCCGCCAGCATACCGGACAGATCCTCCAGGCCTTTGAAGTAGGCACCAAATGCTCGATCGAACTTGTCGTAGTGGCGCTCGTCTTTGACCAGCGCCATTCGGCTCAAGTAATAAAACTCATCAATGTCCGCATAGACCAGCCGCGCTTTGAGAATATCCAGCAAATGCAACAGCTCCGTAATGGAGACTGGCACTCGCGCATTTTTCAATGCCAGGAAAAAGTTGATCAACATGGTTGCTTAACCTTTTTGTGGGCCGCTGCCGCCCGTATTTTGCTGGCGACGGTTCATAAATGCTAACCGCTCAAGTAGCTGCACATCCTGTTCATTTTTAACCAGGGCGCCATACAGCGGCGGGATCGCCTTTGAGGTGTCACGATTGCGCAGGATTTCCTCCGGAATATCATCGGCCATCAGCAGCTTCAACCAGTCGATCAGCTCGGAAGTCGAGGGCTTCTTTTTCAAGCCAGGTACCTTGCGAACATCAAAGAAGATTTCCATGGCTTCCTTGACCAGATCCTGTTTGATCTTGGGGTAATGGACATCAACAATTTCCTGCATCGTGGCTCGATCAGGAAACTGAATGTAATGGAAGAAGCAACGACGCAGAAACGCATCGGGTAATTCTTTCTCATTGTTACTGGTGATAACAATCACAGGCCGGTTCTTGGCTACAACCGTTTCACCGGTTTCATAGACGTGAAACTGCATTTTGTCGATTTCGAGCAACAGGTCGTTCGGAAACTCAATGTCTGCCTTGTCAATTTCGTCAATCAGGAGAACGCATTTTTTATCACTGGCAAATGCCTCCCAGAGCTTACCCTTGGCAATATAGTTGTTGATATCATGCACTCGCTCATCGCCCAGCTGGGAGTCTCGCAAGCGTGACACCGCATCGTACTCGTAAAGCCCTTGTTGCGCTTTGGTGGTGGACTTCACATGCCAGGAAATCAGCTCCATTCCCAGAGAAGCGGCAATCTCTTCTGCCAGCATGGTTTTACCCGTGCCTGGCTCACCCTTGATCAACAAGGGCCGTTCAAGTATGACCGCTGCGTTAACTGCCATCTGGAGTTCGTCGGTCGCGATATAGGTTGTAGTGCTGGAAAATTTCATATGTTAGTAACCAAGGAAGTGATGCATAGGGAGATTAAATTTCCGCCTCATGTCAATCCATGAAGCAATTTATAATAACTAAACAGCCTCCTACTGTAATTTGCTCGGCTGTACTTATCAAGGGGACCTCTGATTAAGTGATGACTTTCTCTGGCGACCCATGCCTCACCCTGCTAAAGAGCGTACCCTGCTAAAGCGCACCCTGTTAAAGAGCGCACCCTGCTAAAGGCCGCACGCGGCTAAAGCCGAAGACGCCGGCTTTACCCCTGCAAGCAGGCCAAGCCTCAGGAAAACCACCCATTACCCAGGGACTCACGCGACCAGTCAACAAGTCTGTTGACCACCATTCACGGCATTAATACCCCAGGAATACCCCAGGATGATAGCTTTTCGACTTCAGTCGAGGCCTTTAGCGGCCAGCTTTCACGGACTCTTTCGCCCCTGCCAGAACACCAACCGTAGAGTGAGCCCAACCAGCATGGTAAACAGGCTGAACAGCAGCGCCAGCCCACCCTGCAGACCACCTTTTGCCCCTTCAAGCAGCAGGTCCATCAGCAGAATAAAACTTGCGGGTGCCAGGAACAGGTGAGAGGCATCGGTATACCAGGGCGTGAAGATCAACACCACCATGATGCCTCGCGCCAGGTCACGCCAGCCACTGTGGCGTATGAACCCACTGAGTTTCCACCCGATAAAGGTACAACCCAGACCCGCCAGCAGATAGACAATCCAGGCAATCAGATATTGAAAGTGATGTATAAGTTCCGTCATGTGCGGTTAGCCCCGCTCCTTCCTCGTGCGCCGTGGATATGCCGCAAATCCTGTTTACTGCTCCACCCAGCGGATGATGTATTCCTGATGGCTGTCAGGATGCACGCTGCGTTCATCAATCACCTTGCCGGTCACGGCAATACCGGCTGCTTGCACAGAGGCCTTGTCGCCAGACACCAGCGGATGCCAGTCAAACAGATCTTTACCTTCGGCAATCAGACGATAGGCGCACGTCGTGGGCAGCCAGCCAAACTCATCGACCCGCTCAGGGGTCAACAGCACGCACTCGGGAACATTCGTATTGCGCCGAGAATAGTCAGAGCACTGACAGCTGTCCTGATCCAGGTAGCGACAGACTATGGACGTATAATGCACCTCACCCGTGTCTTCGTCTTCCAGTTTGTGCATGCAACAACGCGCACAACCGTCGCACAGTGATTCCCATTCGAGATCACTCATCTCCGCCAACGTCTTTGTTTGCCAAAAAGGCCGGTTCATCGGCCAGAACCCCATTGGGTTGATAAGGGCGGCAGCTGCAAATGATAGCCATGAGTTTCGAGATTGGCCAGCACCACTGCCGGGTCCTGTTGGGCCAGTCGGCGGTTCGCATGCAGATCAAAGCTCAGCGCGACTGAGGGCTCACCAAATTGTACCAACAAGGCTTGTGGTACTCGGGCGAGTCCCTCTGCTCGATCCACATAGAGGAACAGGCCGGCTTTTTTTGAACTCTTGTAGACGTCACACAGCACTCAGTGCTCCTCCCTGACGGGTCAGCAGTGCAATTAAATCATCGCCTATGACAGTCTTGCGCCAGCCACACATGGCTTTTGGCAATTGATAATGTCCTGTGTCCATACCAGAACGCAGAATCTGCTCCAGGTGACGGCGGCGAGCCAGCATTTCAGGGGCAATCTGGACCGACTCGGCTGTCTCTGACACTTTCAACTTGAGTTGTTTCATCAGGCTGTTGCTGACCGGCATACCTTCAGGGTCAACGATAACCGGGCGTTGTGCTGCAGGCTTGGCGCGCGCTGACTCCAGCAGTAAAATTATTTCGTCACCAAACTGGCGAACTTGACGCGAAGTCAGGGTTGTATGTTTGTGTAGCCCGCCGACGTCCAGAAAATCCAGCTGGGCAAGACTGAGGACAGATTTCTCGTCGATCACTCGATTTCTCGGCACATCCAGCGCACGGGCCTTGGTCTCACGCCAGGCGCAGAGGGTGGCAACCAGGTACAGACTTTCCTGGTTCAGTTTGGCCGTGCCTTTCAGACGCTGGTAAGCGATTTGGGGATCCAGCTCCGTCGCTATGCTGACGGTCATACCAGCGCATTCCTCCTGCACCCAGGAGAGCTTACCCCGCATTTCTAGCTCATCGACTTGCTTGCGATAAATGTCCAGTAGATGAATAACATCCAAGGCCGCATATTCCAGTTGCGCCGGCGTTAAGGGTCGCTGCAACCAATCTGACCGCGTCTCCTCTTTGCTGATCGAGAGGTCCAGAAAATGCTCAACCAGCTTCTGATAACCGATAGAAAAGCTGATGCCAAGCGCAGCAGCCGCCACCTGAGAGTCAAACAAAGGAACCGGCAAAGCCTCCAGGATATGCTGAAAGACTTCCAGATCTTCCGAGCAAGCATGGAATACCTTGACCACAGATTTATCCTCAAGCAGGTCTGCGATAGGGCCCAACTCAGTGACTTCCAGAGGATCAATCAAATAACACTGAATGCCATCATAGATTTGAATCAAACCAACAATAGGATAGTAGGTGTTGAAGCGGGCGAACTCTGTATCTATGGCGACAGCATCTGCGCGACGAACCAAGTCAATCACCTCTTCGAGTCGTCGCGGAGAGTCTACAATTTCAAATTCGACAGTCATTAAATCTGTTTTCTTCCTGCTAGAGCATGAGACAAGGTTCCACCATCAACAAACTCCAGTTCACCGCCAAGCGGGATCCCATGGGCAATTCTTGATACTTTGACCTTCAGTGGCTTGAGGCTTTCCGCAAGATAATGCGCCGTGGCCTCGCCTTCCACGGTTGATCCAATCGCCAGTATGACTTCAGTCACACCAGCCTCGCAGCGTCGTAACAATTGCGCTACGCCAATTTCCTCGGGACCAATACCATCCAGCGGCGAAAGCGTGCCCATCAGCACGAAATAACCGCCCTGGTACCCGGCCGTGTGCTCGATAGCAATCACATCAGCAGGATTTTCGACGATACAGATCATCGAATGATCTCGCCCTGCATTGCTACAAATTGCACAACGCGGCGACTCAGTGAAATTTCGACAGAGTTCGCAATGGACAACCTTATCCATCGCCTCTAACAAGCGACCGGACAATCGTCGGCCACCCGCACGATCATGCTCCAGCAGATGCAGCACCATACGTTGGGCCGTTTTGGGACCCACGCCGGGCAAGCAACGCAACGCATCAGCCAATTGCTCAATGACTGGTATTTGGTTCATGCCTGTCTCTCACGCTTATTCATCATTTGACGCTATTTGATCAGATCCTTCTCGCCCAGCCGCAATGCACTTCAACATGACCGGCCCGACGCTCGTTGCAACGCTTGTTTTGGGTCTGCATGTGCCGGTTCTACACTCCGCTGACTTTCCTTTTAGGGTTCAACTTCGAACCCTAAAAGGGCAGCTTAAATCCTGCCGGCAAGGATATTCCACCGGTCAGGGCGCTCATCTTGTCTTTCTGATTACGCTCAACTCGACGCACCGCATCATTGACAGCTGCAGCGAGCAGGTCTTCCAGAATTTCCTTCTCTTCGGTCAACAAAGTCGGGTCTATATGGACGCGCTTGACATCATGTTGACCGGTCATCACGACTTTGACCAAACCGGCACCAGATTCACCCGTGACCTCGGCCTTCGCCAATTGGTCCTGGATATCCTTCATTTTCTCTTGCATTTGCTGGGCCTGCTTCATCAAGTCGCCCAGACCGTCTTTCATGGTCATATACTGTCTCCTGGCTGGTTTCGCGGCATGATAGTCTCGCGATCCAGTGTAGCATCAAAATTATCAATCAAGCGCTTGAGCTTTTCATCAGTATCGATCGCGACCACCGCCTTCGCCAGCCGTTCATCTCGATGGCGCTGGGCAACCTCTGCTGGTGTTTCTCCTACCGTTTCGCCCACTGTGAGCGACAGGGTAATCCTGGCACCGTACAAGCGCGACAAGCTTTGGGCAATTCTATCTTCGTGGGTCTTATTCCAGAGGGTTGCGTGCTGGGCTTTCAATACTAATTGGCACACGTCCTGGTTAACAGAAACCAGCTCACAATTTGCCGCAATAGACTGGGTTACGCCACTTAACCCCATTTCGATCAGAATTTGAGCCCAGTGTTCCACCGCCAGGGGCACACTGGGTGCTGACCCGGCAAGATCAGCCGAGGATTTCGACTCAACGAACATTCCTCGTGCCATTTCAGCGCCAGAGATCACAGAGGCGCTGGCCTGGGGTCCCTGCGCGGCTGGCGCGATCGTTCGAGCAGGTCCGCCTGCCGCAGGTCCGCCTGCCGCAGGTCCGCCTGCAGAGGGTTCAGACTTTTTTACAGGGTCTATCGCCTCCGGCACGACATCTGGACTAGGCTGAACATTCGGTACAAAAGACAACATGCGCAACATGACCATTTCAAAGCCAGTTCTGGGGTCGGGCGCCAAGGCCAGGTCACGCTGACCGATCAAACCAATTTGATAGTACAGCTGAACATCTTCGCGGCCGAGTCTTTGAGCAATCCTTAACACGGTTTCTCGATCCCCCTGACTGTTGTCCAGCCCCTCGGCGATCGTCTGAGCAACGGCAACCCGGTGAAGCAGACTGAGAATATCTGCCAACAGGCCGGCATAGTCTGGAGCATACTCACTCATGCGCGCTATTTGCGCCAACAGGGCAGCGCCGTCGGCTGCTATCAAGGCGTCGATAATTTTTAAAATTTCAATCTGATCCTGCGCGCCCAGCATGGCCTTCACGGCCGCATCCGTAATTTGATTGTTGCCGAAAGAAATTGCCTGATCAGCCAGGCTCAGAGCGTCACGCATACTGCCATCTGCCGCCCGACCCAGCTGCCACAGGGCGGCGGGCTCATAGACCACCTGTTCCTTGTCCAGCACTGAGGTCAGGTAATTAACGACCCTTTCAGGCGCGAGATTCTTCAGGTTGAACTGCAAACACCGAGATAGCACTGTCACGGGTAATTTTTTGGGATCCGTGGTGGCGAGCAGAAATTTGACGTGTTCCGGCGGCTCTTCCAGCGTCTTCAGCAGCGCATTGAAGCTGCTGGTTGAGAACATATGAACCTCGTCTATCAGATACACCTTGAACCGGCTGCGGGTGGGCATGTACTGAACGTTATCCAGCAGTTCACGGGTACTGTCGACACCGGTGCGCGACGCAGCATCTACCTCAATCAGATCCACACTTCGACCTTGGGCAATTTCCAGGCAGCTACCACATTCACCACAAGGCGTCGAAGTCACTCCGCGATCACAATTGAGGCATTTAGCAAAGATTCGAGCGATGGTCGTCTTGCCTGTGCCGCGAGTACCCGTAAACAGGTAGGCGTGGTGCAAGCGATTCTGCTCCAGCGCATTCACCAGCGCTCGACGAACATGCTCCTGGCCTTCGAGTTCCTCGAAATTGGCTGGTCGATATTTTCTAGCAAGAACCTGGTAACTCATGGCGATAGGGGTCGCTGCTGGATCAAAGGCAAATTGTACGGGGTATTGGCAGATGATTCACCACAATTGCCCGGGTTTGTTACAATCGCTACCGAGCACTGGGCCCTCAGCCTGGTCAAAGCCTCCCAAGGGCACAACAGGTTGCTCAGCCGGCGCCACCAAAAGGCGTTAATCTTCATCGATTTTTAATAGTCTGGGTCTCCTCATGCACAATATGATCTGTATTGGCCACCGCGGCGCTAGCGGCTACGCACCCGAAAACACGCTGGAAGCCTTTGAGCTGGCCATTAGCATGCATTGTCCCTGGGTTGAGCTGGATGTTTATGCTGTAGAAGACGAACTCCTGGTGATTCACGACGATACGCTGGAGCGCACCACCAATGGTCGCGGTCGAGTGATGCAAACCCCGTTGGCGGCACTCAGAAGTCTAGACGCTGGCAAGGGTCAGCAGATTCCGACCCTGAGCGAAGTCATTGAACTGATCGATCATCGAGCCGGCATTAATATTGAACTCAAGGGTGAGCACACGGCGCTGCCCGTCAACCGACTTCTCGCCGACTACAGAGAACGGGGTTGGCACGCTGACGAATTCATCTTGTCCTCATTTGACCACCGAGAACTCGGGCGGGCCGATCCCGCTTACAGACGTGGCGTACTGTTTGGCCGAGCGTCAAAAGATTATTTCAAGCAGACCACTGCTCTTGATGCCTATTCACTGAATCTGTCACTGCGACTGGTACAACCGGCTTTGGTGGAGGAAGCCCATCGTCGAGGCTTGAAAGTCTTTGTCTACACGGTTAACGAGGTCGAAGACATCGAGCGGATGCGCGCAATGGGCGTCGACGGTATTTTCTGTAATTATCCTGATCGCGTCAGTTAAATCCATCTCAAGGATTTCCTCGCCAATGTCAGCACCTATGAATCTCACCGTCAAACCCGCGGCAGTCTTTGAGCAGCCCGCCTTGGCGATGCTGCTGCAGCTTTATCTTCGAGAGTTCGCGGCCTTTACAAAAATCGACACAGACGCTGAGGGGCACTATCGATATCCTTATCTGGCACACTACTGGCGAGACCCGGCGCGCTTTCCATTCCTGCTTCGCCATCGCGATACTATCGCAGGCTTCGCCTTGGTGAGACGGGAGACTGATCCCGCGGACGGCTCTCAACAGATGGATATGGCGGAGTTTTTCATTCTTCCCGAACAACGTCGCCAAAGACTCGGCGAGCGAGCGGCCCAGTCAATATTCGCCTTGTTTCCAGGCCCCTGGCAGGTTCGAGTACTGCTCGCGAACAAACCAGCAGAACCCTTTTGGCGCCACTGCATTGCGGCTACGACTGAGGGCCAGTTCGAGGAGCACATCGATGCCTCAAGTCGCATCTTTCGATTCCAGTTCCTGAGTGAGCGCTGAGCCGCTGCAAAATGAAAAGCGCCGAGACATGGCCGGATCACGATGATGCCAAGGGGTTGAAGCAAGGGCATAGCCAGTTTGTCGTGGGCCGACATGACCAAAGTGCGGGCCTTTTACCCTTAACGCGCATCTCCAGCCAGCTTTTGCAGCTCTCGTTGTAACTCGAACTGGGATGAGGTGACATGGGATTCAATGGCGCGGACTCGGGACTCAAGATACGCGAATTTAGCCTTGGCGAGGCCAAGTATCTGCGCATTGCTGCGTTGACCCAGCCCATTTGGCTCACGGCGAGCACGTGCGGGGCGAGCATAGGCCTGGGACTCTGCCGAATCCTTACCCCCTCTGCGCGCCTTCGTTGTGGCCTGATCCGCCTCATTGAAGCTCGTCATCGCTTCACCCGTGGCGAAAACCTCATCATCCTGGTCCAGACCCTCGGACTCAAACCGGTCCACAACCTCTTTGTAGTAGGGTTTGTCGTCCATTAAAAAATACAGAATAAAATACACCAGTACCGCAACGGTGGGGACAAAGATCAAGCCCAACAGGGCAAAAAGTCGAACCTGCCAGACCTTGACCTCCAGATAGGCTGCCATGCCCGCACACACTCCACAGATTTTGCCGCGGGTCTTGTCTCGATACAGCGCCTTGTCGGCAAACAAGCGTCGCAATAAAGACTGGCGACGATAGCGCGCATATTGTCGCTGGGCCCTGCGGGATTGGGCCTGACGGGCGCCGCCTGACTGTTGATAGCTGCCATCATGCCATGCTTCTTGCCGGCTTTGTGGGGCTGAGTCAGCCTGATCTTGGCCACTATCGCGCATCCCGTCCTGGGCGCTTCGCGAACCTGCTGAAGCTCTCGCCCTTTGAGCCAGACGCGCGGCTCTCTCGGCGGCTTCTTTTGCGCTTTGGGCCCTGCGTTGCGCGCTGCTTGCCGCTCGCTCAGCCAATCTCTTTGCGCGTCGAGCCGCAATCTGCGCATCGCGTAACTCCCTGTCAGAACTACTCACGGTCGCCACCCCTTAGTCGGTTTGTGATCCCTTCTAATCTCTCTATGTCTTTCTTAATCCTACTCATTCGGCATCCAGGCTTTGGCATCTATGCTTCGATATTCAGGCTTCGATATTCAGGCTTCGGTATTCAGGCTTCGGTATTCAGACATTCGGCAAACGCTGAATCAGCATTTAAATTGGCGTGTACTTTTTTCTGCAACCCGCTTGACGCCACTATGAGTGCTGGCTCTGCTTATCGCGCCAACCCGGCGTCTCAACGTCAAGTATCGCTTCCAACGTTTCAATTCTGGCCGCCATTTTATTCGCGACATCAATCATGTCCTCCAGCTCGGCACGCTCGCCAGCCGACAAACCTTCTACGCTGCGCGCCTTTGAACGGTAGTGGACGACAATCCAGATAGGCGCCACCACCACCATGAAGACCACCACTGGAACAAAAAATGCTACGACTATACCGTCCATGTCATCACCTCAGTTTCGACTCGAATTATTCGCCGCCAGACTGCTTGACGGTCACTTCTGCCGCCATCTTTTGTTTCAGCCTGATCAACTCAGCATCGACCCTTTCATCTGTTTCCAGATCAGCGATCTCGTCAGCAAGACTCCTTTGGCCCAGGTCATAGGCCTCGACTTCGCCCTCCAGATCATCAATGCGCCGCTCGTACCGTTCGAATCGCCCCATGGCTTCCTCAACATTGACACCATGGATTTGACGCTTGACACCCATTCTTGACTGAGCCGTCTTGCCACGCATGATCAAGGCTTTCTGGCGCGCCTTGGCGTCGGTCAACTTCTGTTGCAGCTGACCAATATCATCAGACAATTTTTGCAGATTGCGTTCAATCTGTTCCAGATCGACATCAACGCCCTGCATCGCTGCCGAAGCTTCATTACGCGCCTTGAGAGCCGCTCGCGCCAGGTCTTCACGGTCCTTGGCCAAGGCGATTTCCGCCTTTCGCTCCCATTCGCCAGCCTCGTGACTGTAACGCTCGGCGCGTCGTGCCAGTTCTTTCTTATCGGCAATTAACTTAGCTGACTGAGTTCGAACCTCCACCAGCGTTTCTTCCATCTCCTGAATGATTAATCGAACCATCTTTTCTGGATCTTCGGCCTTATCCAGAAGGGCGTTGATATTGGCGTTGATAATGTCTGTAAATCTGGAAAAAATGCCCATGTTCCTCACCTCGTGTTATGAAAGACGGTTGGCAACCGGATCATCTCTATGACCTGGCCTTACACACTCCTGGTTTCTTATAACCAAGATCCATGCCAATTTAAAAATGTCACGAGAAACTCCTATCTTATTGTTTTACATCACTTTTGTTGTTTTTCTCAATTACTGTATGATCATCCCCTACGACAATTCACCAACCACTTGGTGAATCTGGCCAACTATTCGCCATATTCTAACTATATTTTTTCAGGTTTTTTGCACCATGAAGCAGGCAGCGCTATGACGTCAAGACAACATGCGGATCGATTGCTCGGCGAGTCCCCCGCCTTTCTCGAAGTCCTTGAGCGGGTCTCACAAATGGCACCCTTGAATAAGCCAGTGCTGATCGTCGGCGAACGGGGCACCGGCAAGGAGCTCATCGCCGCGCGCCTGCACTTTCTGTCGAGCCGGTGGGATCAGGAATTTATCAAGATGAACTGCGCTGCGATCAGCGAAAGCTTGATGGAAACGGAACTATTTGGGCATGACGCCGGCGCGTTTACCGGTGCCCAGAAGCTTCATCGTGGTCGTTTCGAAAGAGCCGACAAGGGCTCTCTGTTTCTAGATGAATTGGCGATGACCTCACCACTGGTGCAGGAAAAGCTTCTGCGAGTCATCGAATATGGTGAGTTTGAACGCGTTGGCGGCAACAAGACTCTGGTGACAGATGTTCGATTAATAGCTGCCACGAATGACGACCTGCCGGGACTGGCCAGTCAAGGCAAATTTCGCGAAGACTTGCTTGATCGCCTCGCCTTTGACGTTATCACGCTGCCGCCACTTCGCACTCGACCTGAGGATATCCTGATTCTCGCTGAGCACTTCGCTGTGACTATGGCCACCGATCTGGGTCGAGATTATTTCCCCGGTTTCAGCGCCGAGGCCAGAGAGTTACTGCTTAATCACCCCTGGCCGGGTAATATCAGAGAGCTGAAGAATGTTGTTGAGCGCAGCATTTATCGTTGCCAGGATCCGGAAGCGATCATCGACGCCATCTCTCTGGATCCGTTTGAATCTCCCTACCGACTTAAGCCGCGTCGAATAGCCAGCAGCACTTCGACGCAGCCAGCCGTGTCGACGAAGCCAGCCGAGGACAATCTGATGCTTTCGAATAACAATCTGAAGGGGCTGACGTCGCTGGATGGAAGCGCACAGTTTCCCATGGATTTTCGTCAGGCCGTACAAGATTTTGAGATCAGCCTGATCAAAAATGCTATGGCGAGCCATCAGTACAACCAGAAAAAAACCGCAGACGCGCTGGGTGTTACCTACCACCAGCTCCGCGGTTATTTGAAGAAGTATGAGCTGCTTGAACAACCTTAACTCTCATTAAAACCATGTATTAAAACCATGTATTAAAACCGTGCATTAACTGCGCGCATTAACTGCAACTGCGCTTAATGGCTACTCGCCGGTAAAGTGCGGCGGGCGCTTGGCAATGATCGCATCGACCGCTTCTGCATGGTCTCGAGTCTGGTGCGCTAGCGCCTGGAGAGAGGCCGACATTTCAAGCAACGATTCGAGCTGCGAATGCTCGCCCTCTTTCAACAACTTTTTGGTCATTCGTAGTGCGGCAGGCGGATTTGCCGCGATGCGCGCTGCCAGTTCGTTCGCGGCGTTCATCAACTCATCGGCAGCAACGACCCGCGACACCATGCCCCAGGCGAGTGCGGTCGCTGCATTGACGGGCTCACCGGTAAAGGCCATTTCATTGGCTCTGGATATGCCCACTACCCGCGGCAAAAACCAGGCGCCGCCATCGCCGGGGATTAATCCAACCTTGACGAAACTCTCAGCAAACAGGGCCTTTTCTGACGCGATCCGCATATCGCACATCATGGTCAAATCACATCCGGCACCAATGGCAGGGCCATTAACTGCTGCGATAATAGGCACTTCGAGCCTATGGATTGCCAGCGGAATCCGCTGAATACCCCGTCGATACCCGTCGCGGATCTCTGTTGCTGTACCGCCAAACATACCGCTTTTGTCCTGCATATCCTTGACGTTACCACCGGAGGAAAAGGCACTACCTGCCCCCGTGATAATAACAACTCGAACACTATGATCCCGATTAACTCGAGCACATGCCGCTTCAATGGCATCAATCATATCGTCCTCAGAAATCGCATTGCGGGTCTCATGCCGATTCAGGGTGAGTGTCACTACATGGCCTGTTTGCGCATAAATCAGCGGGGCTGAAGTGTCTTTCGTAGGACTGGGGTTATTCGCCATGGTGAAGGTTCCTGCCAAACATTAAAATGTGGATGAAAGTTACATTAACGACCGCAAACTAGCACAGCTGTCGCGCAAAATCAGCAAACAGATGGCTATCGGCGCTCACACCGAAGTCATGCTATGATCGGGTTAAAACCATTTGGACTATCCTGTGGCTAACTTGATTCGACGCTTCAGCCTTATTTGCAGCTTTGTTGGCAGCTTTTGCTGCCTGATCTTGACACCTCTGTCTCAGGCGGCACCACTGCACGACGACCGCGGTGCTCGAAGAATTGACTCACTGTTTGAGCTGATCGAGTCTCGACTCGCGATGATGGAACAGGTCGCTGCCTACAAATATGCCAATAAACTCGCCATTGAAGACTCAACTCGCGAAACTCAGGTCTTGGAGGCTGCCAGCAACTCGGCGCTTGCCTATGGTTTGACGCCGGCTTCCAGTCGATTTTTTTTCGCGCTGCAAATTGAAGCGGCCAAGGAAGTCCAGCGTTACTGGTTCGATCAGTGGTCGGACAGTCGCCCCATAACCAACCCCCTTGTGTCTCTTGATGATGAGTTACGGCCACGTCTTAACGCGCTTGGTGACGCGATCGTCAAGGCGATTGATGACACCTACCCTATTACGGATAAATCCCTGGCCACGCAGTTCGTGCGCAGCATCAATGTCGAAGGTCTGTCCGACGCTACCAAATATGCGCTGTTTCGAGCCTTGTTTGAGGTCGAAAAATTTCCCAATCTCCTCGACCAGATTTTAGCCACCGGCACACTAAGGGTAGCAACCACCTATGATTATGCGCCCTTCTCCGCTACCGACGCGGATCAGCCGGTGGGTATCGATATTGCACTAGCACAAGACCTGGCAAAATCTCTCGGCGTTGAAGTCCAGTGGATCAAGACCTCCTGGCCAACCCTAATGTCCGACCTGCAAGCGGGTTCCTTTGATATCGCGATGAGCGGCATCTCGCGGACCCTGGGCCGGCAGACTCTGGGCTTCTTCAGCCAACCCTATTACACGGGCGGCAAGACACCCATTACTCGGTGCGCGCAGGTCGCTCGCTACACCTCCCTTGAGAAAATCAATCAACCGGGCGTGCGAGTGATCGTTAACCCGGGCGGGACTAACGAGGACTTTGTTAAGGGGTCAGTGGACCAGGCGACGGTGATCAGACATGGGGACAATCGAAGCATTTTTAGAGAAATCCTCGAGGATCGTGCTGATGTGATGATTACAGACGCCATCGAAGTTCAACTGCAAACCCTGCGTCAACCGAAGCTTTGCGCCAGCATGCCAGGGCAAACCCTCACATTTCAGGAAAAAGCCTACCTGCTACCGAGAGATTTAGTGTGGAAAGAATATGTCGATACCTGGTTGTCAATGCGAATGAGTGACGGTACCGTCGACCGGGTTTTTCAGGCTAACCTGTATTAGGCACTAGCGTTCACAGGGTCTGGTCAGCATCCTGGGTTTCAGCGCTGAAGCTTTGATGTTGTAGCGTTGGCACCAGGTTCATTTGCCACTGCACATAAGGCACCGGCTGGTCGAGCAAGAAAGCCTTGATCATTGCGTTGGTCGCCGTCGGCGCTTCCTGCTGAACCCAGTGCGAAATTTGTGGCAGATAGCGAATACGAAAATCTGAAACATAGTTTTCGGTACCGTAGGTCGTCTCCTTCGTCAAGGCGACATCTTCTTCACCCCATATCATTAATGTTGGCGTGGTAATGACAGGGTAGTTTTTTCCGCTTTTCACTTTTGGCGGAAACCGTAGCAGTGCCCGATAGTAGTTTATCATCGCCGTCAGAGCGCCTGGCTGGGCGGCGTTGTTTCGATAAACCTCGACGACCTGCGGCGGAAACATGTCTTTTAGCGTACAGGTCTTCTGAAACATGTCTGCAATCGGCTGAGCCTGGCGACGACCCAGCAGCTTCTCAGCCAACCCAGGAATCTGAAAGAAGAAGACATACCAGGACCTTTTAAACTGTTCGAGACCAAAGGCCTTCTGCATGGCCGCTGGATGGGGCACGTTACAAATAATCAGTTTCTTCAGGGGTCTGATCTTTGCCATCGCAAATTGCCAGGCTATCACCGCACCCCAATCATGTGCGATCAGAACGACCTCCGACTTACCGGCTGCGTCGATAAGCCCGGCGACATCCGCCAACAAGTGGTCCATCGCATAATCTTCGACCAATGGTGGCCTGGAACTCTTGCCATAGCCACGAAGATTCGGTGCCCAGGCCTCATAGCCAAGCTCTGCCAGCAGCGGCAGTTGATAGCGCCAGGAGTAACTGTTTTCTGGAAAGCCGTGCAGGCAGATGGCGAGCTTTTCACCCTGACCGCACTTGTCGACTTCAAAGGTCAGGCCATTGGCTTGCACGAAACTCGTCGTCACTGCTGCACGCTGAGGAACTGCGCTGTTGCCAACATTACTGTCCGTCATTTCAAACCTCTCTTGAATCCTGGGGGTACTCGCCATCAAGTTGGCCGCTGTAGAAGGAATTGACGCGATCAGCACTCACTACATAGACTGCTGGTCTTGGTTCCAGTAACGGAGTATCTCATGACTTACCCTGATCTCAAATTCGGTATTTTCCTCGCCCCATTTCATGCCCTGAAGGAGAATCCAACAGCAGCGATGGCGCGAGACCTGAGTCTGATTGAAAAACTGGATGAACTGGGCTACGACTACGCATGGATTGGCGAGCACCATTCCGCCGGATTCGAAATCATCGCCTCACCTGAGCTCTTTATTGCCGCCGCAGCGCAACGCACCCAGCATATTCATTTCGGTACCGGCGTCTCATCCCTGCCTTACCATCATCCCTTTATGCTCGCAGATCGCATCATGCAACTGGATCATATGACCCGCGGCCGCGTCTCATTTGGCGTCGGTCCCGGCGCTCTGCCATCAGACGCCTTCATGATGGGTATCAATCCACTCGACCAGCGCGACATGATGCTTGAGGCGATTGAGGTGCTGGTGCCGCTCCTTCGCGGCGAAACAGTCACGCGTAAAACCCACTGGTTTGAACTGAATG